>Ga0308021_10000396_pt1 | contig 20304 bp, 14 predicted proteins | sample Neamet351_FD_201296 | JGI IMG/M metagenome (GOLD analysis project Ga0308021, IMG submission 201296) | Marine microbial communities from water near the shore, Antarctic Ocean - #351 | ecosystem: Environmental > Aquatic > Marine > Unclassified | place: Southern Ocean | collected 2014-10-02
ACAAAAGAAAGGGTTTGTCTGGGTCGTCGAGCTTCTGTAAATATTTTGACAACGCTAGCTCAACGATATCTCCACCGGTCAAATCGATAGCGAGCTGCACTGTGCCCGTATGCACACGGATAAATCTGGCGTTGTTGCGTAACTCTTTGATGATTGGAGCTTCTGCGTTATTTGTTCCTGGAATTTCAACGACTAGAGGAATGTCATCTCCATCCTGCTGCATGAACTCCGAAGTGGCTCCGGGTATTTCAGACGGTGTATATGGCGCACTGGCCGTTAAGCGAGATGCGCTCTTGGGAGCTGTGGTGTTGCTGTCTTTAAATGCAACCCACTCAGTGAGCAACATAAATGAGAGAGCAGCCGTAGCGCCGATGAGCAATAATCGTTGCAAATCCATAAGAGGTTATTCAGTTAGTTGCGGGAATGGACACATGGAGGTACGAGGTCTACGCCACCTTCATGCCATGGGTGGCACTTGGAAAGTCTTTTAGCTGCGAGGTAGCAGCCCTTTAATGTGCCGTGAGACTCTATCGCCCCTATCGCGTAGCTAGAACAACTGGGGTAAAAGCGGCAGTTGTTCCCCATGAAGGGGCTCAGCAGGGTCTTGTAGCATGAGATGAAGGAAATTAAAACTCGGCGCATCAGGGACTCTGTGGGCTGTTTTGATCTATTTTGGATATTTGGCCCGCCAGTTTATTCCATTGACGCTCAAACAGCGATGCCATCTCAGCATTGTCGAGTTGATCCAGTCCACGACGCGCCAATACGATTACATCCATAGAGATGCCACGTGGGTCTTGTCGAACAAATTCTCTGGAAATACGCTTAATGCGATTTCGTTGTACCGCTAAGCGAATATTTTTTTTGGCAATAACCAGGCCCAAACGGTGTTCCCTGCCTCCATTCCGCCTTGCTAGTAGAAGTAGGTTGTTATGGAACGCCTTTGCGTCTGTTGACTCAAATACCCTGCTGTAATCATGGGTATTGAGCAGGCGCTTGGCTTTCCCGAAAGTCGAACCAACCGAATGATTCACACTCCCTTATTACGCTGCCAGACGCTTACGGCCTTTTGCACGACGACGGTTCAGTACGTGGCGGCCTGCTTTAGTCGCCATACGAGCTCTAAAACCGTGGGTGCGTTTACGCTTTAGTACGCTAGGCTGAAATGTTCTTTTCATGACGAATATCCAAGTAAGTAAGTTATCCGGACCACTAATTGACGAGTCCGATAAAAAAGGTGCTGTAGTCTATTGAAATAGCTAACTTAATTCAATCTAATTGATGGTATTTTTACGCTTGGGTGAGGGGCCGCATAATGAGAGGAAAGAGAGGTCTGCTGTAAGGCTAACGCACCAAGACTTTTCTCGGCCCAGCGCTAGAGAGTTAGCCTACTACAGAGATCTACACACATTTTTTCCAACAGTTATATACAGCTTATCCACAGATAAACTATCCATAAGTATTTTTTTTTAGTGAGCTCAAAAAACAAACAAATATAGGGTAAGCCACTGATAAATAAGAACTAAGTGGTATTTATATTTTATGATATTTGTGTGGATAACTCTGATGTACGGGCGTATTATGTTTGCCCTGGCCTAGGGTTTTGGGTCAGATTATAATAACTTATGTTTAATAGGCGCTAAGTAATAAATTGGGTTGGCACAAGACCAATAAAATCCTATAAATGAGTTTAAGGCGAGCTTTTTTTGTTTCGCTACGAGGGGAAAGATTTGCCTGAAATACAATGGCAGCAATGCGTAAACAGGCTCCAGGAGGAGCTTCCATCGCAGCAGTTCAATACCTGGATACGTCCATTACAGGCTAGCTTAGACGGCCAACAACTAAAATTGTACGCACCCAACCGTTTTATCAAAGAGTTTGTATCAGACAAATTTGCTGAGCGAATTAGCGAGCTTGTGAAGGAGTTGCAGCCACAGGGCGCGACCAGTGTTGTGCTGGAGATCGGAGCAGTTGCTCCTCCTGTCGTAAAGGATGTGGCGCCGATTCATACGAGAGCCGTTGGGCATACCCCAGACATCGCGCCTGCATTACTTTCCACGCCAGCTATTATAGATAGTGGAGTCGCTCAAGCGCCGCTCCAGAATTGGAGCAGTGTGGCGAAGAGGCCGCAAAGAAGGGTAGAGGTCGAAGGTTCCCTGCATCATCAGCACCACCTTGTCGACAACTATACGTTTGACAATTTTGTAGAAGGAAAGTCCAACCAGTTGGCATTGGCAGCATCGAGACAGGTAGCGGAAAACCCCGGCGAATCCTATAATCCCCTGTTTCTGTATGGTGGCGTCGGCCTTGGCAAGACTCATTTAATGCATGCGGTGGGTAATGCGTTGAAGGCGCGGGACCCCAGGGCGAAGGTCGTGTATTTACACTCCGAAAGGTTTGTAGCCGACATGGTTAAGGCGCTGCAGCTAAATGCGATTACTGATTTCAAGCGATACTACCGGTCTGTGGATGCACTTTTGATAGACGACATACAATTTTTTGCGGGTAAGGAGCGCTCCCAGGAGGAGTTTTTTCATACGTTTAATGCGCTATTAGAGGGCGGACAGCAAATGATCCTCACTTGCGACCGCTACCCAAAGGAGATCAATGGCCTTGAAGAGCGACTAAAATCCCGCTTTGGCTGGGGTCTAACATCCGCTGTGGAGCCACCGGAATTAGAAACTCGTGTGGCAATTCTGATGAAAAAGGCTGCTCTGGCGGGTATAGAGCTGCCTGGCGACGCCGCTTTCTTTATTGCCCAAAATATTCGATCGAACGTGAGAGAGTTAGAGGGTGCGCTGAAGAGGGTAATAGCAAGCGCTCACTTCACATCTAGACCTATTGATATTCCGCTGGTCAAAGATAGTTTGAAAGATTTATTGGCACTTCAGGCGAGGCAGGTGAGCATGGATAATATCCAGCGCACTGTTGCGGAATATTACAAAATAAAAATAGCTGACCTTATGTCCCGTCGACGTAGCCGGTCTGTTGCACGACCCAGGCAAGTTGCTATGGCATTGTCAAAAGAATTAACTAATCATAGCCTTCCCGAAATTGGCGACAGTTTTGGTGGACGAGACCATACGACAGTTTTACACGGTTGCCGTAAAATCAAGGAACTTCGCGAAAGCAACGCTGATATTCGCGAAGATTACAAGAACTTGCTACGATCTCTCACAACCTGATGGTATCCTGTGCACTGGCAGCTGTATCGACAAACACTAGGACAATCGAGAAAAGGAAGTATCTATTATGAAGTTTGTGATTTCTCGGGATGCATTGTTAAAGCCGTTGAACCTTGTGGCCGGCGTGGTCGAAAGGCGGCAAACATTGCCCATATTAGCCAATATTTTGCTGGTCGTGGAGGGGGATAAAGTCGCGTTGACAGGTACCGACCTTGAGGTCGAGTTAGTGGGCCGCGTTGGCTTGGCGGTCCCGGCAGTTGAGTCGGGCGAAGTAGCGATTCCTGCCAGAAAACTTGTCGATATCTGTAAGTCGTTGCCTGAGGGTAGCGATATAGAGTTTAGCTCTTCGGAAAACAAGGTTACGGTAAAATCCGGTAGAAGCCGCTTTACATTATCGACGCTTCCCGCAAGAGAGTTTCCCAATGTCGAAGACAGCATCGGTACTCACCAGTTCACTGTAAAGCAGGGTCAACTGAAACGCCTGATTGACCGCACTAGTTTTGCCATGGCGCAGCAGGATGTACGCTATTACCTTAATGGCATGCTGTGGGAGTTGGAGGCGAAGCAAATTCGTGTGGTTGCTACTGACGGCCACAGGCTGGCTATGTGCACGCTGCAGTCAGACCTGAACATCGCTGAAACGACACAAATTATTCTTCCTCGTAAGGGCGTTCTGGAGCTGGGTAAGCTGCTGTTAAGTGAGGACGCCGATATTGCGGTGGTAGTTGGAAGTAATCATATTAGAACAACAACGGACGACTTCACATTTACGTCCAAGTTGGTCGACGGTAAATTTCCTGATTACGAGCGCGTCCTTCCCAGTTCCACAGACAAAACCGTGCTGGGTTCTAGAAAAGAGCTGCGGGAAGCTTTTTCCCGCACAGCAATTCTCTCCAATGAGAAGTATCGAGGTGTTCGCCTAAAGCTAACGGACAACAACCTCGAAATCGTTGCAAATAACCCAGAGCAGGAGTCGGCAGAAGAGATTGTGTCCGTTGACTACAGTGGCGAGAGCCTGGAAATGGGTTTTAACGTAGGCTATTTATTGGACGTGCTTGGTGTTTTAAGTGGGGATCAGGTAAAGCTATCCCTGGCTGACGCCAGTAGTAGCGCTCTGCTGGAAGAGTCCGAAAGCGGCGACTCTCTTTATGTTGTTATGCCCATGCGGCTTTGATTACGCTCAACTCTAGCGTTTGAGCTTATCCTTGGTTTATAGGCTCCGTCTTATGTTTAGCTGGACTGGAGAGAGGTTGCGTGGAGCTTTCTAAGCTACAGATTAATGGTGTGAGAAACCTGCAGCAAGTAAAATTGCAGGGCCTGGATAAGGTCAATATCTTTTTTGGGGCAAACGGGGCGGGTAAGACAAGTATCCTAGAAGCGATTCATCTGCTGGGCATGGCGCGTTCTTTTCGAGGGAAAAGCGTCAAACCCATTATTTCGCATGGTCAGCCTAAGTGCACTGTATATGGGTCGGTTGGCGACGCCTCGCACAAGCTTTCTCTTGGGGTACAGCGGAGCCTGGAGGGCGGTGTTCAAATAAGAGTTGCTGGAAAATCAGTACGCTCAGCGGCACAGCTTGCTGAGCACCTGCCGCTGCAGACAATTAACGCAGATAGCTTCGATTTACTCACTGGGGCGCCCCAAGCGAGAAGGCAGTATCTTGATTGGGGGGTGTTCCACGTGGAACATCGCTTTTTCCACCAGTGGCAGCGCTTTCAGAGGTGTATAAAACAGCGCAATAATCTGCTCCGTCATGGTAAAATGTCCAAGATAGAGTTTGCAGTGTGGACTAAAGATCTCGCGGCAGCCGGCGCAAGCCTAAACGAATACCGGCTGGACTATTTTGGCCAGCTTGAGCCAAGGTTTCAGGCAGTTATAGGGCAGCTGGCCCCTGAGTTGACAGGCCTTCAGCTCCATTACCGGCGGGGCTGGGATAAGACTCTGGAGTATGCTCAGGCGCTTAATGCAAGCCAAGGTGTAGATTTAGATAGAGGTTATACGCACGTAGGCCCGCAGCGGGCTGATATAAGGGTTACAATCGACGCTCGCCCTGCGGCCGACGTGTTGTCCCGGGGACAGCAAAAGCTGGTTGTTTGTGCGCTGAAGCTTGCCCAGGGGCAGCTAATGGCTGGCCTGGGGAACAGTGTATGTACTTACCTTCTGGATGATTTGTCGGCAGAGCTGGACAAGCATCATTGCAAGCTGGTCTGTGCGTTGCTGTCGTCCATGGAGGTGCAGGTGTTTGCGACCTGTATAGAAGAAGAGGACCTGCGCTCTGTTTGGCCAAGTGAGGGTGGCATGCAAGTGTTCCACGTGGAACATGGGGTGGTGACTTCCGTTTGAACTGATCGTTAGTCTAGTTAGAATGGCTATAACACCACGAGACACATTAGATAAAAGACATTTAGGGAAAACCATGAGCGAAACTGAGCAACATTATGATTCTTCTAGCATTAAAGTTCTAAAAGGGCTGGATGCCGTTCGTAAGCGACCAGGTATGTATATTGGTGATACAGACGATGGAACCGGCTTGCATCACATGGTTTTTGAGCTGGTTGACAACTCTATTGACGAGGCTTTGGCCGGACACTGCAATCAAATTTTTATCACAATACATCCCGATGAGTCTGTAACCGTCGGAGATGATGGCCGTGGAATTCCAACGGAAATGCATGAAGAGGGAGTGTCCGCTGCAGAAGTTATCATGACGGTGCTGCATGCGGGCGGAAAATTTGACGATAATTCCTACAAAGTCTCTGGCGGACTGCACGGTGTAGGGGTTTCGGTGGTAAATGCACTTTCTGAAGAGCTGGTGCTGACCATTCGCCGCGAGGGTAAGCTCTATGAGCAGATCTACCGCCACGGCGTACCTCAAGCCCCTCTGGCGGAGATAGGCGTTACAGAGAGCACAGGTACTCTTGTTCGATTCAAGCCATCTAAGGAAACGTTTACCCATATCGAGTTCCACTTTGATCAGCTTGCCAAAAGGGTGAGAGAGCTGGCTTTTCTGAATTCAGGCGTAAATATTGTTCTCAAAGATGAGCGTAGTGGCAAAGAAGAGCTGTTCTGTTATGAAGGAGGGCTAAATGCTTTCGTAACGTATCTCAACCAGAATAAGACGGGCATTAACCGAATATTCCACTTTAGTGATACGTTTGGCGATGATGTCGGTGTGGAGGTGGCGCTACAGTGGAATGATTCTTTCCAGGAAAACGTTTACTGCTACACCAACAATATTCCTCAGCGTGATGGCGGCACCCATATGGCGGGGTTCCGCGCCTCATTGACACGCAACCTGAACAATTACATCGAAAAGGAGGGGTTGTCTAAAAAGGCAGCCGTCTCTACTTCTGGAGATGATGCACGAGAAGGGCTCACGGCGATTATTTCGGTGAAAGTTCCCGATCCCAAGTTTTCATCTCAAACCAAGGACAAGCTGGTGTCGTCTGAAGTCAAGACAGCGGTAGAGCAGGCAATGAACTCCCGGTTTAGCGACTATTTGCAAGAAAACCCCCAGGAAGCGAGGTTAGTCGTAGGCAAAATGATTGATGCGGCTAGAGCCAGAGAGGCCGCACGCAAAGCTCGTGAAATGACCCGACGCAAAGGGGCGCTGGATATAGCGGGTTTACCTGGAAAACTTGCTGACTGCCAGGAGAAAGACCCCGCGCTGTCGGAGATCTACCTAGTGGAGGGAGATTCGGCCGGCGGCTCAGCTAAGCAGGGCAGAAACCGCAAGTATCAGGCTATTCTTCCATTGAAAGGTAAGATCCTGAACGTAGAAAAAGCGCGTTTTGACAAAATGCTTGGCTCTGTAGAGGTGGGCACAATTGTTACAGCATTGGGCTGCGGTATAGGGAAGAGTGAGTTTAATGCGGACAAGCTGCGCTACCACAGCATTATTATCATGACAGATGCCGATGTCGATGGTTCCCATATTAGAACTCTCTTGCTTACATTCTTCTTCCGTCAAATGCGTGAACTTATTGAGCGGGGACATCTTTTTATTGCTCAGCCACCTCTATATAAAATCGCCAAGGGTAAGCAACATCAGTATTTAAAAGATGACGAAGCTTTGAACCAATACTTAACACAAGCGGCCCTGGACACAGCGGCAATTTATGTTAATCCGGATGCTCCGCCGATTGCTGGAACTAGACTCGAAGAACTGGTTGTTAATTATCGTAAGGTTGCTGCAACCATTGACCGCTTGAGCCGTTTATACAGTGCAGAGGTGTTGTGGGAGATGGTTTATGGTAAGTCGCTAAGTATTGAACAAATGCAAAATGAAGCGACTGTTAAAGCCTTCGCCGACCAGGTTTGTGAGCGCTTACAAACCGTGGTGAGTAAAGGTAGTAGCTATACAGCGGTTGTACGTAAGGACCAGGAGCGTCAAATATTTTTCCCCGTAGTGAAGCTTTTGTCTCACGGGGTGGAGTCAGAGACCGAATATCGCCACGAATTTTTCTCCTCAGGGGAATATTTGAGCCTCGTCACTCTGGGTGAAACGCTCAACACTCTGATCGATGAAGAGGGCTATATTCAACGCGGCGAGAAGGTATTAAGTACGCGTAGCTTTGCTGAGGGCTTAGATTGGTTGATGAGCGAAGCGCGTAGAGGGTATTCAATTCAGCGCTATAAAGGCTTGGGGGAAATGAACCCGGATCAGCTGTGGGAAACAACGATGGATCCTGACGTACGGCGCATGCTAGTCGTAACCATCGAAGATGCTATCGCAGCCGACCAAATTTTCACCACACTAATGGGTGATCATGTTGAGCCAAGGCGAGAGTTTATTGAAGAAAACGCGCTTAACGTGGCGAACCTCGACGTATAGCTATGTAGGAAACCCGTACCACAATGAGCTATTGCTGCAGTTCTTTTGTGGCGGTATAGCCTTCGATTAGAGTTACCAGGGGCTTGCCTATTTTGGTCTGAGCCAGGTCTGTGGTATTTACAAACTAACAACTATTAGTTTATAGTCTGTGGCTACAACAATCCGCTTCAAGGAGGCCCGTCATGAGTCCGTGCCCATTTGCCAATTTTTCAAATATGATCGACCCCGATACCTATGCCAACGGTATGCCCTATGAGGAATTGGCCCGTATTCGCAAGTCTGGCCCTATCCATTATATGGAAGATCCTACTATGGGCGTGCCCTATTGGCTGGTTACCGGACGGGACGAGATAGACTTTATTTCAAAGAATCCGGCTATGTTCTCGAGCGCAGAGCGTACCGCTTTAGCGGATGAGACAACGCCGGAGGACCTTGAGAATATTTTTAGTAACATGACGATAAATATGGACCCACCGCGTCAGCTCAAATCGCGCAAGATTGTCAGAGCTAGCTTTACACCGAGGGCGGTTGCTTCCTACGAAGTGCGCTTTAGAGAACATGCCAGAAATATTGTTGACGGGGTGGCCAGTCGAGGTGAATGTGAATTTGTAGAAGAGGTGGCCGCAGAGCTGCCGCTATTGGCTATTTTGGAGTTGTGTGGCATCCCCGCCGAAGATCGCAAGGATTTCTTCGCCTGGACCAATGCCATGATGTTCAGCCAAGACCCCGAAATGGCGGCAGACTCGGAAGCGGCGGAGCTGGCGTCCTTGAACGTAATTACCTATGCGATGAAGCTGATGGAAGACCACCGTAAGGAGCCCAAGGACAATATTATAGGCGCTTTGCTAGATGGCAATGGCAAGGATCCTGGGCTGGATGATGATGAGTTCGTGTGGTTTTTCCTGATGATAATTGCCGCTGGAAACGAGTCAACACGCACTATAACCAGTCACGGTATGCGCATGCTTATGCAGCATCCCGATCAGCTGCAATACCTGGTGGAGAATCCAGACAAAATAGGAAACGCATGCGAAGAAATGCTGCGCTACAACACAGCATTTATTTTAATGCGCCGTCAGGCGATGGAAGATGCCGAGGTGGGCGGTCAGCAGATTAAAAAAGGCGACAAAATTATCATGCACTACCACACCGTAAATCATGATGAGAGTATTTTCGGCGACGATGCTATGGAGTTTGACGTGAAACGTGCCGAGAGAATGCCTGACATGTACAACCAACACCGTGCCTTTGGTGTAGGCCAGCATTTTTGCCTGGGCACCCACCTCGCGCGCTTGGAAGTGAAGGTGATGTTTGAGGAAATTATCCCTAGAATCCGAAACCCAAAGTTAGTTGATGAGGTAGCTTATACCCGTTCTAACCTTGTTAACGGCATAAAGCGTATGCACATTACCTTTGACCCTGAGGTGAACAAAAAAGAGAGAGCCGCTTAGTCTCGGTGCGCTTTGTGCTGGATGGCGGTGTGCATCGGCCACACGCACCGCCCTCGCTACTTAGCGACCACCAGCAGGGAAATATCTGCAACTAAGAGAAACTTGTCGCGCAACACCTTTAACAGGTTTAATCGGTTGGTTCGAAGCGCCTCGTCGTCTGCGTTGACCATAACATCATCAAAAAAAGCATCGATGGGTCCTCTTAAATCTGCAAGAGAAGCCAGTGCCTCGGTATATTCACCCTTTTTCAAGCGGTTGTCGAAGACGCCCTCTATCGCGTTGAGTGCATTATAAAGGGCCTTTTCCTGGGGCTCATGGAGTAAGTTGGCGCTTACTTTTTCAAAGACATGGGCTACTTCGAGCTTTCCAAGGATGTTGGACACGCGCTTGTTGGCCGCTGCTAAGGCGCTCGCTTCAGGCAGCGCGCTGAAGGCGTGAACTGCCTGTACTCGCCTATGGATATCTAGTGGCTGGCTGAGGTTTTTCGCACTAACTGCTCGGAATACTTCGACTGGTATATTTTCGTCTTCATACCAGGCTCGAAAACGTTCGATCATATAATCAAAGACCTGTGCCGCCGTGTCTGGTGCAATTACGTCTGCGGGGTACTGCGCAACAGCCATATCCAGGCATTCGCGCAGATCCAGGTCTAGGTCTTTTTCGACGATAATACGCAACACCGCCAGAGAAGCTCTGCGCAGTGCGAAAGGGTCCTTGGAGCCGGTGGGTGTTTGGCCAATTCCAAAAATTCCGCATAAGGTGTCCAGCCTATCCGCCAAACCAACGGCACAGGCAGTTTGACTTTGCGGGAGCTTGTCTCCGGCAAATTTTGGCCAGTATTGCTGCGCCAGTGCAGAGGCAACATCGGGCTCTTCGCCGTCGTGGGTCGCATAGTGGCTTCCGGCGATACCCTGCATGTCCGAGAATTCCTGCACCATGTCGGTGATTAGGTCAGTTTTACTCAGTAGAGCGGCTCTGCGTGCGAGAGTAGAGTCGATGCCCATAGTTTCAGACAGTGCCCCTGCCAGTGACTCTATTCGGCGAGCTTTATCGTAAAGAGTGCCCAACTGCTTCTGGAAGACGATGTTCTTGAGAGAATCAACGCGCCCCGCCAGTGATGTTTTTTTGTCGGTCTCAAAGAAAAAAGCAGTGTCACTGAGGCGCGGGCGTATCACCCGTTCGTTGCCTGCAATAACCTGCACGGGATCAGTACTTTCTATGTTGCACAGGGTAATAAAATTTGGCATGAGTGCGCCATTGGCATCTACCAGATGAAAATATTTCTGGTGCTCCTTCATCGACAAGATCAGCGCTTCAGCCGGTACCGTCAAAAAGCGCTGTTCGAAAGACCCTGTTAGGGCTACGGGCCATTCAACCAGGCCAGTCACTTCATCCAGTAAAGCGGGATCGATAACGGCAGTACCTTTGAGGGCGCTTGCCTCAACTTCGATTTGGTCTTGAATCATGTTTTGGCGCAGACCGAAATCTGCGACAACCTTGGCATCTAGCAGCACATCGGCATAGTTTTCCGGCAGGTCGATGGCCAAAGGGCCACTGCTATGGAAGCGGTGACCGTAGGTGATGTTGCCCGTTGGTAGGCCCAAGACTTTGCCGTGGTCACAGTCCTGGCCAAGCATCACTACAACCCAATGAACTGGCCGCACAAATTCAGTTCGACGGGCTCCCCAGCGCATGCGCTTAGGTATGGGTAGGGCCTGTATGGCGCTGCTGATAATGTCCCCGAGGGACTCTTTGGCCGTGACGCCTTGGGCCGTGCTGCGCAGACCTAGCCGCTTACCTTTTGGGCTGTCTATACTATCCAGCTGCTCGGGCTCCACGCCCTGTTTGCGGGCGAAACCAATCGCAGCGGGCGTCCAATTACCATCGCTGTCTTTCGCCCGATCTGCGGGCGGGCCTAAAACCTCAATGTCTTTATTGTCGCCTTGCAGCTGCACGGCCGATACCATGACGGCTAGCCTTCTGGGGGATGCAAACCACTTTACATCGCCAAATGCCAGCTCCCGCTGACGCAGTCCCTGAGTAATGCCGTCGCGAAAAGCGAGGGCGAGTGTTTTCAATGCCTTGGGTGGAAGCTCTTCTGTGCCAAGCTCTATCAGCAGGGTTTCTGTATTCATCTAGCTTGCCTCCTGCTGAATCTTGTCGAGTATTTCCTGTCTCAAGGCGACTTCTGCGAGGGGGAAACCCAACGCTGCGCGGGCATCAAAGTAGGCCTGTGCAACGGAGCGTGACAAGGTCCTCACGCGCAGAATGAAGCGCTGCCGTTCAGTCACGGAAATTGCGTGGCGTGCATCCAACAGGTTAAATGCGTGTGATGCCTTCATCACCATCTCATAGGCTGGCAGGGGTAAGCTGCGCTCTATAAGGCGCGCCGCTTCCGACTCGTAGTGATCAAAGCTGGCAAAGAGGTGGGTCGTATCGGCTTCTTCAAAGTTATATCTGGACATTTCTACTTCATTTTGATGAAACACATCACCGTAGGTCACCGTGTTTTGTGGCCCTTTAGCCCAGACTAGATCGTAGATGCTATCAACGCCTTGCAGGTACATAGCGATGCGCTCTAGGCCATAGGTAATTTCTCCGGTTACCGGATAACACTCCAGGCCGCCCACCTGCTGAAAATAGGTGAATTGGGTAACTTCCATACCGTTGAGCCAAACTTCCCAGCCTAGCCCCCACGCCCCCAGGGTGGGAGATTCCCAGTTGTCTTCAACAAAACGAACATCGTGGATGGTAGTGTCAATTCCCAGAGCTTTGAGGGAATCTAGGTACAGCTGCTGCATATTCTCGGGAGAAGGCTTCATGGCCACTTGAAACTGATAGTAGTGCTGTAGCCGGTTGGGGTTATCTCCATAGCGTCCGTCGGTAGGGCGGCGGCAGGGCTGTACATAGGCGGCATTCCAGTTTTCTGGCCCTATGGCTCGAAGAAAAGTAGCGGGATGGAAAGTACCGGCCCCCACTTCTAAATCCAATGGTTGCAGCACCACGCAGCCTTGCGCAGCCCAAAACTTTTGAAGTTTGAAGATAAGCTCTTGAAATGTATGTGTTTGTTCCAGATTAGTAGACACTGGTCTTCCCATAGGATAGTTGTAAAAAGCGGCCTATTATACAGGCTCTTTTGTCGGCATAATATGCGCTTTCGCCCATGTGAGTGGCGATTGTCGCAATCGAGGTTATATGTTTTACGGAAAATTGGTAGCGGGAGCGTTGGGTTTACTGGTTGGTGGCCCCATTGGCCTGGTGGTGGGTTTGTTTATAGGCCATTCCTTTGACAAGGGTTTGGTTAATACACTGCAGTTTGGTTCGCCCGAAAAAGTTGAACAGATTAAAGTCAGCTTTTTTGAAACTACATTTTTATTGTTGGGATATCTTGCTAAAGCAGATGGCCACGTCTCACAAAGTGAGATCCATCACACCGAGTCGCTGTTTGTCCAAATGGGCCTCAACAGCACGCAACAAACCAACGCAAAAGCGCTATTTCGACAGGGCGCAGGCAAAGACTTCAGTCTGGAGAGTACGGTAACGTCATTTTTACAGACCTGTGGCCATCAAAAACAGCTACAACAAACACTGCTGATGTTTCTTATATCCTTGGCGCTTTCAGATCAGAGCATACATAAAGCAGAGCATGACGCCTTGGCGCAGACCGCACAGCTCATGGGCTTTGGTGCTGCGCAGTTGGAACAATTGCTGCGTATGGTGCAAGCTCAGGGACAGTTTCACGGCGGAGCGGGAGGCGGCTCACCCGCCTCGGAATTAAAAAATGCCTACGCTGCATTAGGTGTGTCTGAAGCGGATTCCGACAAGGTGGTCAAAAGCGCTTACCGCAAGTTGATGAGCCAGAACCACCCGGATAAGTTAATAGCTCGGGGTGTTCCTGAGGACATGATAAAAATAGCAACGGAAAAAGCTCAGGATATTTCAGGAGCCTACGACTTGATACGTAAACACCGGGAGCAGCGTTGAGGTTGTCCGGCCTCTCGCGCCCTAATCCCTAAGGGCGCCAGAAAGTGGGGGTGAACAAGACCAACAAGGTAAAGATTTCCAGGCGCCCCAGCAACATTGCAAAGCTCATAATTGCCATCGCTGGCTCAGAGATTTCGCTGAAATTGTTGGACACCTGACCCAGTCCAATCCCGAGATTATTCAGTGATGCAGCTACTGCCGAAAATGCACTGGTAAAATCTAGCCCGGTGCCCATCAACGCCAGTAACAAAAAGATGTAGGACGTTACGTAAACGGCGAAGAAGCTCCACACCGCACTGACTACCGTCGCCTCAACTCTGCGGTTACCTACCTTCAGGGGAATAATAGCTTGTGGATGAACCAGCTGCTTTAACTCTCTGACGCCCTGTTTGTAAATTAACATCAGGCGCATGGCCTTGATTCCGCCACCGGTTGAGCCGACACAGCCGCCCATACACGAACCGAGAAACAATAAGATCGGTAAAAACGTGGGCCACATTTCATATTCCTTGGTGGAGTAGCCGGTGGTTGTAACGATAGAAATAGTGTGGAAAAGTCCGTGGACGAAGCTGTCCCAGGCGGGAAGGTGACCACTTAGCGTGAGATGAACAGCTGATATTGTGATAATCAGACCCAGGACAGTGAGGAAAAATTTTGTTTCTGAATCCTTGCGGTAGGCTGCCATGCTGCGGTTGCGCCAAGCAATGTAATGCAGGCCAAAGTTGATAGCCGAAATGGTCATGAAAAGGCTGCTGATAAACAAAATAGTGTCGTTGTTAAAAAAGCCCATACTCTCATCGTGGGTGGAAAACCCTGCGAGTGCCACGGTTGAAAAAGCATGACAAATGGCGTCAAAACCGGACATGCCCGCGACATAATAGGCCAGCGCACAAGCCATTGTTAGCGCGACATAAACGCTAAACAGGGCTTTGGCAGTGCCGGTAATTCTTGGGGTGAGCTTGCTGTCTTTGGAGGGGCCAGGGGTTTCAGCGCGATAGAGCTGCATGCCGCCCACACCCAACATGGGCAACACTGCCACCGCTACAACGATAATTCCAATCCCGCCCATCCACTGTAATAACTGACGATACAGCAGTATGGACTGCGGTAGATTATCCAGCCCTACAATCACGGTGGCACCTGTGGCGCTCAACCCGGAGATGGACTCAAATATGGCTTTTGCCGGGCTTAGATGAGGCGATTCTGCCAGTGCAAAAGGCAAGGCTCCAAAAAGCCCCAACACTATCCAGAACAGGGCGGTGATGAGAAATCCATCGCGAATACGCAATTCATGCTTGGCTCCGCGAAAAGGAAGCCATAAGACAAACCCCGAGAAGAACGTAATAGACATTGCAGCTAGGAATGCGGTTATGGTGTGATCGTTGGCGACCAATGCCATTACCAACGGGGGAATCATGGCGCTGCTGAAGATCATTAACAGCAAACCCAGTACACGCATGGAGACGGATAAATGCATGTTTGCGCCCTAGGAGAAAAAGCCGAAGCCGACGGAGAAAAGCTTTTCTACCGCGGAGATTTTATGTCGGTCCACCAGGAAGATAATTACATGGTCTTCGGCCGCTACGACGACGTGGCTATGCGCAATCAATACTTTTCCCTCGCGGACTATCGCACCGATAGTTACACCGTCAGGCAGTGATAGCTCATCAAGTCGTCTACCCACGACTTTGGACGAGTAGGCATCACCATGGGCAATAAGCTCTATAGCCTCGGCTGCCCCCCGGCGAAGTGAATGGACGTTGCTGATATCGCCTCGCCGAACATGGGTAAGCAAACTACCAATTGTTATTTCCTGTGGCGAGATAGAGATGTCGATTTCGTCACCAACCAGATCGGCATAGGCTGGGTTGGTGATCAATGTTATTACCTTCTTGACACCCATGCGTTTGGCCAGCATGGAGGTCATGATGTTGGATTCATCATTATTGGTGAGGGCACAAAATACATCTGTGGATTCAATGTTTTCTGAGGCGAGCAACTGAGGCTCCGTGGCACTGCCGTGAAGCACGATAGTGCGTTTGAGCCTTTCTGATAAGACTTTGCAGCGCTTGTAAGACAATTCGATGAGCTTAACCTGATATTGATCCTCAATTGATTGCGCCAAAGTAGCACCAATATTTCCCCCCCCGGCAATCATCACACGCTTGTAGGGCTTGTCGATTTTTCGCAGCTCCATCATCACGGTGCGTATGTCTTTTTTTGCGGCTAGGAAAAAAACCTCGTCTCCCGCCTCTATCACCGTGCTGCCAATGGGAATAATGGGCCTGTCCTGGCGAAAAATCGCCGCCACCCGGGCATCGGTTTTAGGCATGTGCTGGCGTAAGTCCTGAACTTCATGACCAACAATGAGGCCGCCGTGAACCGCTTTTACTGCAACCAGTTGCACTAGCCCCTCGGCGAAGTCCAGTACTTGCAGGGCACCGGGATTGTTTATCAACTGGCGAATATTGTCCGTGACCAGCTGTTCAGGGCCGATAATGACATCCACCGGAATACCGTGATTTCCAAACAAATTATCTTGGTGCTTAAGATAGCTAGGAGATCGAACCCGGGAGATTTTCATTGGCGTATTGAACAGTGTGTGAGCGACTTGGCATGCAATCATATTTATTTCGTCGCTGCTGGTGACAGCCACTAAAATGTCTGCGTCGTCTGCGCCCGCTCTGGCCAGTGTGCCCGGGTGAGACGCATCACCCATCACGATCCCGATATCAAATTTATCCTGAAGTGCACGAAGTGTGTCTGGATTGTTATCGACGACAATAATGTCATTTTGTTCATTTGCCAGATGTTCAGCCAGTGTGGCACCTACCTGGCCTGCGCCGAGAATGATTATTTTTTTCATGGGCTGAAAGACTTGAGGAAGTATCTATTCACAATAAAGAAATCACCGATCAAATGTAAGTGCTAGCTACGGGCAATTATGCACATTCTCAGTGTACTGGCGCGCTAAATTTTTTCAATAAGAGCATAGAATAGACCATCTGGACCATTAATTTGAGGGAGCAACTGACGGCCGTGACTGCGCTGTTCCCCCCAGGCTTGATCGGGTTGTCGTAACACGGCATTTTTTTCTTGCTGCAGGAATTTACACACAACCCGACTATTTTCTTCTTCCAGGATAGAGCAGGTAGCATAAAGTAGCGCTCCCCCCGGTTTTAGCTTGGGCCACAGGCCTCGCAAAATAGCGCCCTGCTGGGCTGCCAGCTGGGGTATGTCGCTCTCTCTGCGAAGTGTTTTTACATCCGGATGCCGCCGAATCACGCCAATGGCCGAACAGGGGGCGTCGACCAGAATGCGGTCAAAGCTCTCAGCTTCGAGTATTGCAGGTGGGCGGGATGCATCTCCGGTAAGCAATTGGGCCGAGAGACCAATCCGCTGTAGGTTTTCATTCACCCTTTGCAATCGGCCCTCGTCAATATCCATTGCCACAAGTTGTGCAAGTTGAGGCTGAAGTTCCCTGATGTGACAGGTTTTCCCGCCTGGCGCTGAACAGGCGTCCAATATTCGGTCCCCGGGTTGCGCGTCGAGCATAATAGCGGCCATTTGTGCCGCCTCATCCTGCACGCTGGCTTCACCCCGTTCGAATCCGGGCAGCTCGCCAACATCTACGGGTTTTTGTAACACAATCGCCTGGCCTGAAAGGGCGCCGGCTGTTGCCATAATTCCCGCCTCAGCAAGCTGTGCAAGATAGGCGTCCCGGCTTATCTTTTGTGTGTTTACCCTCAAGGTCATTGGGGGCTGCTGGTTTCCCGCGGCGAGAATTTGCTCGACGACAACGGGCCATTGTTTTTGCAGTTTTTTGTAAAGCCAGATGGGATGGGCGGACGCCGCTGCATCGTCCAGCTGCTCCAGCAGTACCTCCCTCTCCCGTAGGTAGCGGCGTAAAACTGCGTTAGTCAGGCCTTTGGCCCAGGACTTTTTCAGTTCGTGAATGGCATCCACTGTTGCCGACACCGCTGCGTGGTCTGGAACTCGCGTGTCGCCCAGCTGGTAGAGCCCGAGCAAAAGTAGGGCTCGAACGTCGCGATCCTTGTCACGTAGTGGTTTCGCCAGTAATTGACTGAGGATGGCTTCGAGTTTGGGTAGTTCGCGCAGTGTCCCGTAGCACAGCTGCTGCAGCAGACCCCGGTCGCGCGGCTCGACTTTATCCAAAAGCGGTGGCAGGGCCTGGTTTAGCGATTTTCCGCCCAGCACTGATGCCAGAACTTTTGCCGCCGCCGTGCGGCTATTGATAGGCATTATGCGGTGTTCCGGCTGCTTAGAAAGCGAGTACCCGGTGCAAATAAGGCGCGTTTTGCATGCAACACCTGCTCTGCGGTTAGGGGTCTGCCACCAGGAAGTTGCAGGCCAGTGATGCATAATTTCCCCCTGCCACAGGCCACAACAATACCTTCTGAGTTGGCGCTTACTATCGTTCCAGGAGCTGTTTCCTGCGTTGATTCTTGATTGGCACTGGCTAAGTGTATCTTCACTCTATCATCCCCAATAAAGGAGTGGCATACGGGAAAGGGGTTAAACGCGCGGATTTTTCGTGAGATGAGCTGGGCCTCTTCGGACCAGTTGACCTGGGCTTCGGGTTTTAATATTTTATCGGCGTAGGTCGCCAGCTTGTCGTTTTGTTGCTGTCCCGCTTCGAGGTGTTGGGGCAGGGCCTTGAGTACATCCAGTAGCAAAGGGACTCCTATCTGTGCCAGTTCATCGTGTAAGCTCGCAGCCGTTGCGTTTTGGTTGATAGCGCAGCTTGCGCGGGCGAGCATGTTGCCTGTATCCAGCCCGGCGTCCATTTGCATAATTGTTATGCCTGTTTCATCGTCCCCGGCTTCAATAGCCCGCTGTATGGGCGCGGCCCCTCGCCATCGAGGGAGCACAGAGGCGTGGACGTTGAGGGCGGTAATGCGTGGCATATCCAGTACCGCTTGAGGCAAAATGAGGCCATATGCGACCACGACGATTACATCAGCGCCTATCTGTGCGAGCTCCTGCTGTGCCTGCTCCGGTTTCAGGCTGGCCGGCTGAAATACTGCAATACCAGCCTTTTCTGCTGTCTTTTTAACAGGGCTTGACTGCAGTCTTTTGCCTCGGCCCGCCGGTCTGTCGGGCTGGGTGTACACGGCGACCACTTGGTGCCTGCTCTGCAGCAGGCCCTCGAGATGGATTGCCGCGAACTGCGGGGTTCCTGCAAAAATAATTCGAAGAGATGATGGGCTCACTTTTTCAGTTCCTGCTGCGATGTTCTTTCTCAAGCTTTTTGCGAATGCGCTGGCGCTTTAGGGGGGATAAGTAATCGACGAATAGTTTACCCTCCAGGTGATCAATCTCGTGTTGTAGACAGATGGCCAGCAGCCCATCGAGTTCACGGGTATGGCTTTCGCCCTCGCGATTCAAGGCTGTGACGGAGACGCGCAGGGGTCGATTGACGGTTTCATAGTAGCCCGGCACCGACAAGCAGCCTTCGTCATATTCACCTAGCTCGGGGTCGAGAATGGCAATGACCGGATTGATGAAAACCTGGGGGTCATCGTGGTGTTCTGACACGTCAATGACCAGCAGGCGTTGGTGGACATTAACCTGCGTGGCCGCCAGACCTATGCCGGGCGCCGCGTACATGGTCTCCAGCATGTCATCTATTAGCGTGCGCAGTTGAGCCGTTACCACTTTGACTGGTTTGGCTTTGTTGCGCAGTCTGGGGTCGGGAAATTCCAGTATTTCGAGAATTGCCATAAGGCTCTTTTGCTCTTAGCGTTGAGGTGAAGGATTGGATTAGGGCATTATGAATTAATAATATTAGGGCTTGCCAGAGCCAGTTTGCCGCAGCAAACTGTGGCTATTATATAGCTAGGGAGCTTCTGGACAAGTCTATTGACACCTCTGTGAGTCTAGGGCCTCTATATTTATGGGTATGACGAGGGGTCATTTGGGCAGAAAATCAATAAAAAGGCCTGGCAGGAATTATAAGATGAAAAGTAAGCCAATCTCGGTATTCGTGTTGTTATTGTCCGTGCTGTTTAGTGGCGGGCTCTATGGCGCGGTTGAGATCAATGAAAAAGCACCCCAGACCTACATTGTTGAAAAAGGCGATACCCTTTGGGGTATATCGGGCCTGTACCTGTCTCAGCCTTGGCGTTGGCCAGAGCTGTGGGACGTTAACCCTCAAATCGACAACCCCCACTTAATTTACCCGGGCGATGAACTCTATTTGGTGTGGGTTGACGGCCATCCGCGCTTGAAAATAAAACGTGGCCGCAATGTCAAGCTCACACCCAATATGCGCGTGTTGCCGCTTAATCTGGCGATTCCCATTATTCCGCTGGATCAAATTGGCGCTTTTTTACGACGTCATCGGATTATAGGTCTCAATGAAATTAATAGCTCGGCCTATGTGGTAGCTGGCGCGCAGGGGCACTTAATCAGTGCGCTGGGCGATCGGGTCTTTGGGCGTGGCCCATTCCCCGAGGGCGAACGGGCCTACGGAATTTTTCGCGGCGGTGATGTTTATCGTGACCCTATTACCGACGAAGTATTGGGATATCAGGCGAAGGACATTGGCAGTGCCCAAATGGTCAGTAGCAATAAAGATGAAGTTGTGGAGCTCGAAGTTACGCGGGTAACCGAAGAGGTGAGAATTACAGACAGATTGCTCCCTAATGAAGACAAAGTTCTCGATGCGACTTTCCACCCCCGCGCGCCAGAAAACGAAGTTGTCGATGGTTTTATGATTGCGGTTGATGGCGGAGTTAGCCAAATAGGAGCCTGGGATATTGTTGTACTCAACAGAGGAAAGCGCGAGGGTCTGGGAGCGGGCCATGTTCTGGCTATCTATCAAAGC
>Ga0308021_10000403_pt1 | contig 20139 bp, 20 predicted proteins | sample Neamet351_FD_201296 | JGI IMG/M metagenome (GOLD analysis project Ga0308021, IMG submission 201296) | Marine microbial communities from water near the shore, Antarctic Ocean - #351 | ecosystem: Environmental > Aquatic > Marine > Unclassified | place: Southern Ocean | collected 2014-10-02
AAATTCAGCATTGTAGTACTTGCATAATTTATTAGTTGTTTCAATGAGTTTTACTGTATCTCTACTATTTGGGCGAATAGCCAAAAGTACCTTGTTAAAACGCATTACTCCATTGCATTTAAAAAGAGCAAAATTGGAATTGATATGACTTACAATCCAACCAATAGGGTTGTTGAAAAAGATACCATTATAAGCTCTACCATTCCAACCCAGTACTAGCCAATCAATATTGGTTATTTCACTTAAAGCTTGCATAGTTTCGGAAAGCTTATGGGTAGCAATGGACTCAAAATTAATACTTAAACTTAGCCTATTGCTTAATGTTTTTACCATCCTTTCTAACGACTTTGTTTTTGGTCTTTTTTCTCTAAAAGCATCCAAGGATGTTTGGTCAGGTACTTCCGTAATATTAAGTGTTTGAATTTTTTCTTTTGAATTTAAGGATGCTCCTAATTCAATAAGGGTTTCAGGAGAAACTTCATTTCCTAGCAAGGGTACAATTACGCCTGCATCCTTATCAATATTTACGTGGACTAATTCCTCCCTTTCTTTATCCTCCAATTCTTTTAAGTGGGTGTAGTTTCTCTTTTTGCCAAATAATAAATAGGAAGCCGGCATATGTCCATATCGTTTTAATACTCCTGTTCTGGATGCATTAATACCATAAGTAAAGTAAATAATACAACCAATAACTGAAATGACTAGTATGGCAATAAGTGGCATCATTCCTAAAAAGAAAAGTAAGATTATCCCACTGAGTACACCAAACAATTGCACAAAAGGATAGAGGGGTGATTTGTATTTTGGAGCATACCATTGTACGGCAGTTTCCCTAAGGATAATTACACTCAAGTTAACCAAAACAAACATGAGCATCATAAAAGCACTGGCTAATTTTGCAATCTTTTCTACATCCAAAAATAAGATGACTAACGCCATAATAAGGCAAGTGATTATTATCGTTCTGACAGGGGTGAGGTGCTTGTTATGTAGTTTTCCTAGTTTCTTGGGTAATAGGTTGTCTAAGGCCATTGCAAAAGGAAATCTTGATGCGGCTAGCACACCAGAATTTGCCATTGAAACCAAAGTAATTACACCAACAACTGCAATGATTTTAGAAAAAATAGGCATCCCAAATAAAGTGGATAAAGTGTAAATAGGTTTTATGTCAGTAGAGAGAGTATCAATAGAGATATTTCCAACAAGCGTATAAGCGATAGTAACATATACTACTGCCATAGTTACTAAAGACAAAATCATTCCTCTAGGGATATTCTTACTCGGATTCTTTACCTCACCAGCAATAGCTGCAATTTTGGTAACTCCTGCATAGGAAATATAAACAAACGCAATAGAAGTCATTAAACCATAACTCCCTTCTGTTAAAAACGGATCAAGATTTTCAGGGTTGATAAGTGGTATTCCTAAAAAAAGTAAGGAGCCTAAACTTACCAAACTAATGATAACTATTATGAGCTGAACTTTTCCTACTTTTTTCGCGCCAAAAATATTGAGTATCATAATTAAAGCTAAAAAAGAGACCGCAATGAACTTGGTGTAAATCAAAGGGATATCCGTAAAAACTAAAAGATAAGCACCAAAACCAACTAAGGCAAAGGAACTTTTTAAGAGTAAGGAAATCCATAAGCCTAAACCAGATATAGTACCTAGCAAAGGCCCGAAAGCACGCTCGATATAAACATAGGAACCACCAGAAGCAGGAAGTGCAGAAGCAAGTTCGGACTTGGAAAGAGCAGCAGGTAAAATACAAACTGCAGCCAATAAATATGCCAACCAAATAGATGGGCCTGTTTTGGCTGCTGCAAGTCCAGGAAGCACAAAAATACCACTCCCTAACATCCCTCCAATACTTATCGCTACAACCGATAATAGCGTTAATTTTCTCTCTAGTTTCTTCAAATTATTTTCCTTTAATGCAAAGTAAGAAAAAAAATCTTAATATCAATGCTAAATTAAATCTAAAGAAAAGGGATTTCATACATTTGCGAAAATTAAATGAATTTATGAAAAAGTTAGTTTTATCTGATTTACACGAAAGTATAGGAGGGAAAATGGTTGAGTTTGCTGGCTATTATATGCCCGTACAGTATGTAGGGGTAAAGGCAGAGCACCATATCGTTAGAAATGAAGTAGGGGTGTTTGATGTATCGCACATGGGTGAGGTTTTTGTAAGTGGTGAAAAAGCTTTGGATTTCTTGCAATATATTACTAGTAATGATGTAAGTAAACTAACTCCAGGTAAAATTCAATACACTTGTTTACCTAATGCTGATGGTGGTATTGTTGACGATTTCTTATTGTATATGATTGCTAAAAACAACTATCTATTAGTGGTTAATGCATCCAATATGGAAAAGGATTTAGCTTGGATTAATGAACATAATACCTTTGGGTGTACTATTGATAATCAATCAGATAATTATTCATTATTAGCCGTACAAGGGCCTAAGGCAATTGAATTATTGCAAGAACTTACTGATGTTAATTTATCAGAAATAAAGTACTACAATTTTAAAATAGGAACTATTGCAGGTATTGAGGATGTTATCCTATCACGAACAGGGTATACTGGAGAAATTGGTTTTGAATTATATGTGAAAAATGAATCAACAAAACAACTTTGGAATGCAATTTTCAGCACTTCAGTGGAACTAAAACCTATCGGATTAGCAGCAAGAGATACTTTGCGTTTAGAGAAAGGTTTCTGTCTTTACGGTAATGATATTAACGATACAACATCACCTATTGAGGCTGGCTTAGGTTGGATTACTAAGTTTACAAAAGAATTTATAAATCATGAACAATTAAAAGCACAAAAGGAGGGAGGTGCTACAAGAAAATTAGTTGGACTTGAGCTTATTGATAAAGGAATTGCACGTAAGGATTATCCTATTGTTGATGCAAATGGAAATGAGATTGGTATAGTTACTTCTGGTACTATGTCGCCAACCTTAAACAAAGCAATTGCTATGGCTTATGTTCCTAAAGCACTTTCAAAAATTGGGAGTGAAGTATTTATTCAAGTGCGTAAAAAACAACTTAAAGCAGAAGTAGTTGCTTTACCATTCTTAAAATAATGTCAGAACAAAAAAACATATCAGTTTGCTTTACTGCCGATCAGTTTGAAAAATATGCTGATGGAAAATCAACTGTTATTGTAGTTGACGTGTTAAGAGCAACCTCCGTAATCTCTACTGCTTTTATGGAAGGAGTGAAGGCTGTTATTCCTGTACAAACTTTGGATGAAGCACTTTCCTACAAAGGAAAAGAAGGGTTTATTGTTGCGGCTGAGCGTAATGCAAAACCAATTGAAGGGTTCGATTACGGGAATTCACCTTTTCATTATATCAATGCGGATGTAGCTGAGAAAACTTTAGTACTTACTACAACAAACGGAACTAAGGCAATCTATAATGCAAAAGAGCATAAGGTTATAACGGCTTCTTATATCAATATTGATGCAGTTGCAAAGTATTTAATTGATGAACATAATGATGTGATTATTTTATGCTCAGGTTGGAAAGGAGTCTTTAATTTGGAAGATCCAATTTTTGCAGGAAGTTTAGCTACTCTATTATTGGCCTCAGGTAAGTATGATTCTAACTGTGATTCCTTGTTTGCCTCAAGGCAATTATTGAATAATGCTAATGGTGATTTATTTAAGTACTTAAGTGATTCTTCTCACAGAAGAAGACTAAAATCCTTAAACATGGAAGATGATACTCGTTTTTGCTTAGCACCTCCAATAAAGTCCAACATTATCCCTATCCTAAAAGGAGATAAATTAGTGGTATTATAAGATGAAAAAGAGCTTTAAAATAGTTGCTTTGTTATTATTTTTAAGTTCAATCTTATACGCTTCAGTTCCCTGGGGATTTTACGCTCATAAACAAGCAAATCGTTATGCCGTTTTCACTCTTCCTGAAGAATTAATTGGTTTTTATAAAAAGCATATTGACCACCTAACCGAGCATGCAGTTGATGCTGACAAAAGAAGATATGCAATAAAAGAAGAAGCGCCAAGGCACTATATTGACATTGATCATTATGGTGAAAATCCTTTCAAAGTAATGCCTAAAAATTGGTTTGATGCAGTAGACAAATTTACTGAAGATACTTTACTCGCTTATGGAATTGTTCCCTGGCATATTGAACGAGTTTACAACAGATTAGTAGTTGCTTTTGAAGAGAAAGATATTGACTATATTTTGAAAAATTCTGCTGATTTAGGGCATTACCTTTCGGATGCACATGTGCCACTACACACTACTGAAAATTATAACGGGCAACTTACTAATCAAAAAGGAATACATGCTTTTTGGGAAAGCAGATTGCCAGAACTTTTTGCAAAGGATTATGATTATTTGGTAGGTACAGCTGAATATCAATATTCTGCTTTGGGTGTGGCTTGGCAAGCAGTTGAAGGAAGTTTTAACGCTTTGGATTCTGTTCTTTTATTTGATAAAGAATTGTCTTTAGAATTTGAACAAGACAAACAGTATTCTTATGAAAAAAGAGGTTCAAGAACAATAAAGGTAAAGTCTGCTGAATTTTCAGCAGCCTATCATATAAAGCTAGATGGTATGGTGGAAAGAAGGTTAAGGTTATCGATAACTGCTATTGGGAATCTTTGGTATTCTGCTTGGGTGGATGCAGGACAACCTATCCTAGAAGGTATGCAAGAAAGTAAAACTCCTTTTACAGAAGATATAAAAATTGATTATAAGATAACTTCTGATGATGCTAGAGGGCATCAGCACTAGTTAAAAGTAGGAAACTAGTGCTATATTAAACCTCAATCCTGTTGAAGTTTCTTTCCTTTTTTTATTCACACTATCGAGTGGGTCTTTGGCTATATCCTGCCTAGTTATCCAATCGTACTGTATACTTGGTTCTAGCGCAATTAAAAAGCCTGTAAACCAGTTGTGTGAGATAAAGTCAGAAAGGTACATACTAAAACCAAGCTTTGCTGTTGCTTTTGTTGTGATGTAAGTAGTGGTTTCTTCTCCTTTAAAAACTACTGAAACTGTATCTATATTTCCAGAAAAACGATAAGTATCAGTAGAACTTCCTGTTCCAAACTTATATGCACCTTCCAGAAAAACAGCTCCAATCTCATAGGGTTGTCCGCCAATTTCGAACATATACCATCTTAAAAAAGGGCCAATAGTTAATTCTGATGATTTATTCTGCATATAGGTACTCATCATAAAACTAGTATCTTCACGATTATAACTATTTGAGGAGATGTCAAAATCACCACCTATAGCAAGCATATCAATAGGGAACCAGCCATAACGCATATCAAAACGAATTCTACTATTTGTTTTTTGATCCTTTTCTTTCTTTTTGTCAAATGGAGTATTATTCCAATATTCATTTCCATTTGCATCTATTGTATTTCCGGAAAGGCTTATGTCTTTTAATGATTCACTATTGATATAAAATGAACCTCCAAAAAACTTTCTATTTTTGTAAATATGTTGTGCTGATAGCGTATTTATAAATAATAGCACACAAAGTGATAGCAGTAACTTTTTCATGATGTAAATATATAAAAAAACCCTGAATTACTTCAGGGTTATTTATTATAGGGATTTTTTTCTGATTAAAACAAATAAGCAATTGAGAAAACTATAGCTCTATTTTTCAGTTCATACTTGTTTATTTTAGGATAGTTAACCTGAGTATATCCTACTAAACCAGTTGAAGTTAATTTTGATGCTTCACCAATTGAAATTAGTCCTGTATTTACTCTTGCATCAACTAAAAAATGTTCTGTAAAGTAATAGGATAGTCCTAAGTTCAAAGCAATATCCAATGATTCAGCATCAAATTTTGCAGGTGTTAAGTCATTACTAATTGTTTCATCTGAATCAATTTGAGTATAGTCATCACTTATTAAAAAAGCAATTGAAGGTCCGAAATTAAGTGCAAGTTTATTGCTAGCCTTAAAGCTAATTGTTGGGTTCAATTCAACATACGATAAGATTAATTCATTTGTAGTTTCATGTTCATCTCTTTTGTTTACATTAGAATCATGCGTGTAATTGTAAGTGAAAGAAGCGCCTTTTTGTGAGAATAATAACTCAGGGTTGATGTACCATTGGTCATTCAAGGCAATTTCCATATAGAACCCTCCTGCAATACCTATTTTTGATGAAGTTTCAATATTCTTAACGCCCTCACTAGGAGTTGAATTAATATTTGAAATATTTAAACCTGCTTTAATTCCGTATTTAATTGGAATTAAACTTTGTGCATTACTCGCAATTGTAAAAAATGCAAGTACTAAAATTGATGCTATTTTTTTCATTTTTTAGTTTTTAAGAATTTAACATTACTGGCATTACCAGCATTAAAGTATTTTCACCTTCCTCTAGTCCGTCAAGTGGTAAAATGATTCCAGCTCTGTTTGGTGCACTCATTTCAATTGAAATTTGTTCAGCACCTATATTGTTTAACATATCAATTACAAACTTAGAATTGAAACCAATTTCCATATCTTCCCCTTCATATTGGCAAGACAATCTTTCTTCAGCTTTATTTGCAAAATCCAAATCCTCAGAAGTAATTTGCAATTCACTTCCTGCAACTTTAAAACGAATTTGATGAGTAGTTTTATTCGCATAAATTGAAACTCTTTTGATAGAACTTAAAAGTGAAGCTGTATCAATTGTTAATTTATTCGGATTTTCTTTAGGAATTACTGCTTCATAATTAGGGTATTTCCCATCAATCAATCGGCAAATAATAGTAATGTTCCCAAAAGAAAATAAAGCGTTTGTTTCATTGTATTCCAAAGTAACTTCAGCATCATCACCAATGTTATTTTTAAGAATAGTTAATGGTTTTTTAGGCAAAATGAAAGATGCCGTTTTATCTGACTTTACATCTGTACGGATGTGTCTAACTAGTTTGTGAGCATCAGTAGCCACAAAGGTAGTTTGCTCGCTTGAAAGTTCGCAGTACACACCTGACATTACAGGGCGTAACTCATCATTTCCACTTGCAAATAAGGTTTTGTTTATTGCATTAGCAAGTACATCACCCTTGATAGTTGTAGATGAGGATGCTTGTAAAGTTGGCATTTTAGGGAATTCATCAGCATTTTGTCCTGCTAATTTGTAATTTCCTAATTCTGAACTCATCTCTATTCCGAAAGTAGTAGTATCAACAATAAAAGTTAACGGTTGATTCGAAAAAGTTTTAAGTGTATCAATTAAAATACGAGCAGGAATAGTTATTTTTCCATCCTCATCAGATTCAACACTAATGGATGACATCATAGTTGTTTCTAAATCAGAAGCAACTATCGACATTTGATTATTACTAATATTAAATAAAAAATTATCCAAAATTGGTAAAGTATTACTTGAACTAATTACTCCATTTAGTTTTTGTAATTCTCTTAACAATGCTGTGCTATTAACTATAAATTTCATTCGTAAATTTGTATTTTATAAGTGGTTTATTAAAGTGTCAAATATAATTTTTCTATTGATAAACTGGTGCTTTTTATTACTGCAATTGCTCAATAGTAATTAACACTTTGTTGAAAACATAATCCTGTATTAGCATAAGTTCGCCATTATTCAAGGTTGCATACATTCGTTTTACAGTAAAATTTTCTTCTTTCTTTTTTTCAGTTAAGTCTCCAATTGAATAGGTTCTTAGGGTATCATTATTCACAATTAGTTCGTGTAAAGGCGTAGCAAATTCTATTTTTTCTTTTTCATCCTTAAAACTTTCACAATTAAGCAATTTAAAACCATTTAATAAAGCCAATCCTTTTTCCTTATTAAAATCAACTTCAACACCTAAATGATTAAGCAAAGCCAGTGGCCCATTTATTAAGGTAAATGATTGTTTAGGTTGTTGAATATTATTAATGCTAATGCCCGTAATATTTTCTGCTTTTAATCTAAATACACTAGTTGATCGCCAACTTTTCATATCTAACTTATTTCCTTGTATTCCATACCTTGGCGAAAGGAAACCATTAAAAGAGGGGATGTGGATAATGAAAGGCGTTTCTGCACCATCCATTAACATATTAGTACCTAAATGATTAGCGGTTGAATTCCCAATTGTATAGGTTTTATATGGCGTATTTTTATCAGTATAAATTTCAACTTTTACTCCTGTAGTTGCTAGGTGTTTAATCACATTACTAAGCGCATTTTTAGGTATCGGTCTTTGAATTTTTAATTGCTGAATGGTATTTAAAATGCTAGTAATTGCATCTTTTCTCACTTCATATTTATTGTTTACAATCCAGTTATTTTCAACTCTATCAAGGGTTATTGTTTTTCCAGATCTGTCCGCAATAAATATTTTACTAATGGATGAAGTATCGCTAACTGCAAAGTTATTATCAGTAGTAATTGTTGATTTTTTTTTAGTAGATGAAAACCAAATTATTGCACCAAATAAAATAATTACTACTATGTAAAATACTTGTTTTTTAGGCATATTTTCTTTTTTTATTTCGATTGAAGAAGAAAGCAAATATCATCAAAAATAATATTGGAAGTACAATATTTATTAGTTGTATGAAGAGTTTGTTTTTCTGTACTTTTTCTTTGTCCAACATTCTTAAACTTAATTCTTTTGTTTTTAAGTGCGACAATCCATTATCGTCACAAAGATACTGTACTGCATTGATTAAGAAATGCTTATTTCCAGGATAAGTATATTTGATATTAGGGTCATAAGCAAGCGGAAAAATAGTTCCTGAAGGACTTACCTTATTAGCAATCAAATCTCCATCAGCAACAATAATCATTTTATTTGATTTGCTTTTTTCTTTTAACTGTATCTTATTATTCTTTTGTACCAATTTATCCTTGAATACGGATTCAAACTCTCCCTCCAACAGAACAGCTATTGGCTCGTATTCTTTATTATAACTTTCTATTCTTGGCGGATTTTTCAAAATTCCTAAACTAATTTTAGCAGGAGCAAGGTTCAATCGGATTTTCTTGGAACTGTGCAGCAAAATAGTTTTTCGGATATTGTTTTTAACTGTATCAATTGAACTTACAAAATCACATTTTATTCCATCCAAACCTTTACTTATGGCGTGTTTACTGTCCGAAACAAGTAATGGAAAATAAGGCCAATTAAAATAGGATTGTTGAGGCTTGTTATTGCTATATCCTGTAATGATTGGAATTTTAGTAGAACGCAAATCCTCAATCAAATTTGCGTTTATTCTAACACCATATTTCAAGAGTTGATCATCAATATTCAAGTCATTTTTATTAGCAATAAAAGAACCTGACTTATTCTGTAAACTGTCCATATTAGCCTTTACTCCATCTACTAACCAAAGTGCTTTTCCGCCTTGCATAATATACTGATCAATAAGCAGTTTATCCATATTATTGAAAGGAATAGTTGGCTTAGCAATAATGATTGCTTTGTACATATTTAATATAGTTAATTGCCTAGCCAAATCAGGAAGCATAGTTAAACTATCTATTGCAAATTCTTTAATGTTAAATCGGTCAACATTATAGTAATAGGAAAGATTAAAATTATCATCTGAAACTGATTTTGTTATGTCATAAACCTGATTTACATTTAACTCTCCATTTCCTTCTAAAAATGCAATTTTATCAAGACTATTTTTGGTTAAATGTTGAATTGCAGAAACAAATTCAAACTCCAAATTTTCTAAGGAAGTATTGATTTTACTACTTGGACTTTTACCTGCTTTTTGCTTTAAAAAATTGACTGCAACTTGTTTATTCTTGTAGTAAATTATTGCTCCAGGGAAAATAATTTGATTTACTTGTTTCCCCATTTTCCTGATTTCCAAATCAGTAGGAGCAAGTTTAAGTTTTACTAATTGTTTAAAAAGGGCTAACTTTTCATCATCACTAGTGGTTGCGTTAGGATTAATGAACTCAAAATCAACATTAGTACTCGCAATAGATTTGAAGCGTTTTAGCAACTCTTCAGTGGCTTTCTGTAGTTTTTTGAAGTCAGCAGGAAAGTCGCCTTCCAGATATACTTTAATAAAAAGATTATCATCTAAGCCTTTAATTATTGCAGTTGTTTCTTGTGAAAAAGAATGCTTTTTTTCAGCAGTTAAATCAATGTCCCAATTGATAAAACTACACAATAAGTTTGTAAAAATCACTAGTGTAATGAGCAGTATAACTGATATGAATTTATTTGCTTTCATTAGGCCTTTTTATCAATAACAACTAACTCGGTAAGTTTAATAAATAAGAAGGTAAACGATAAAAAATACACAACATCAGCAAACCTAATTAAGCCTTTACTCATTCTGTCATAATGAAAAGAAACTCCAATTTCTTGAATCATTAAATCAATGCTTTGGAATATTGAAATTTCACTTAGCAAATCAAACCCAAAGTAAAATAGGGCGTTTAATAGTATTGCTAGAATAAAAGATATTATAGAATTACTAGCGATTGATGATGCATAAATACTAACTGAAGAAAATAAAGTGCAAAGAAAAATTAAACCAATATAAGAACCTATAATCCCTGCTAAGTCAAGGTTTCCAACACTTTCGCCTAAATAATAAATACTAACCACATAAAGGAAAGTAGGGATGATTGCAAAAAGAACTAAAACTAAAACGGCTAAAAATTTTGCTAAGACAATTTCAAGGGAAGTAATTGGTTTTGTGATTAGTGTTTCGACAGTTCCGCTAGCGTATTCCTCACTAAATATACGCATACTTACTGCCGGAATAAATAGCAAAAAAAGTAAAGGTGCTGTTGCAAAAAAGATATCCATATCGGCATAGCCGTATTCCATAATATTCATATTGCTGAAATCAGACCATAATAAAATACTATTTATCAATAGGAAAACGCCTATAATAAGATAGCCTATAAGTGTGCTAAAAAAGACACTTACTTCTTTTTTTAGGAGAGGGATCATTTAAATTCTATTCTGATTATTTCATGCAACTTTAGGCCTAATAAAGTATTAGCAGTACCTTTATTCATAGCAATTTGCAATTGCTTATTCTCGCCAAAAATAGCCAATCTATTGCCAGCAAGTACATCATTATATTTTTGAGAAATAGCAGTTATTTTTTCATCTTCTCTGCCATAATAAATTACAAAATCTCTTCCTTTCTGAACATCTAGGAACATATCCTGATTGATGTTGGAAATAGCATTTCCATAATTATCATTATAGACAATTACTCCTTTTATTAAATCTTTTTCTCTTACTGCTTTTAGATCGGTTTTATGTACAAAATAATCCTCAACTACTGTACCTATCATTTCCATTGTTCCTCCTCTTGCTAAGTGGCAAGCGGCAGGTACAAATATGTTTTTTGTAGCAAATGTCAAGCAATTTGATTCCTGAATAATGTTTAGTTGTATTATTTTTTCTGCTTTCATTTCAGTTAGCAATAAAGAAAAAAGTCCATTGTCAGCACCAATAAAATAATGTCCGTTTGCCTTTACTGCCAAATGTTCATTTTGAAGACTCAGTTCACTATCAATACTGATAATATGAATAGTTCCTTGCGGGAAATCCTTGTAACAATTGCGTAAAATAAAAGCAGCCTGTGGAATGTTGAATGGAACAATATCATTCGTGATATCAATAATATTAGCGGTTTCTAATTGACAGTAAATGCTTCCTTTTACTGATGCAAGGTAACTATCCTTGGTGCCTAAATCAGAAGTAAGTGTAATTATTGCCATTTAATGTGAAAAGCTATTGATGAAGTAGTTAAAATATTGTTATTTTGTAACTCCAAAATTAAAAGAAATCTATGAACAGTATAATTTAATGAGTGAAAAATTAATAACACTTAGTAACATTGAGTTAGTAAAACTTTTTGGGACTAATAATAGAAAGCTAGATAAGATAAAAAGTTTGTTTCCACAAATCAAAATTGTATCTAGGGGAGAGAAGTTAAAACTCTTGGGTAGCACTGATCAGATTAAGTATTTCGAACAAAAATTAACAGCCTTCATAAAACACATAAATCAGTACAACTCACTTACGCTTAGCCAAATTGAGCGTTTGGTTGAAGGGGATGAAACTGAAATTCTGAAAACAAAAGATGATGTTATTTTGCACGGCCAAAATGGTAAAATAATAAAAGCCCGCACCGCTAACCAACGCAAAATGGTTGCTGAACTTGAAAAAAATGATATGCTATTTGCAGTTGGACCGGCAGGAACAGGAAAAACATATACTGCTGTAGCTATTGCCGTAAAAGCATTAAAAGATAGAGCTGTAAAAAGAATAATCCTTACTAGGCCAGCAGTAGAGGCAGGAGAAAACTTAGGGTTTTTACCTGGCGACTTAAAAGAAAAGCTTGATCCTTATATGCAGCCTATATATGATGCTTTATTTGACATGATACCTATTGAAAGGTTAAATGAATATTTAGATAACGGAACGATTCAAATTGCTCCTTTAGCCTTTATGAGAGGGCGTACTTTGGATAAAGCTTTTGTGATATTGGATGAAGGGCAAAACACTACTGAACAGCAAATGAAAATGTTCCTAACACGAATGGGTAAATCTGCAAAATTTATTATTACAGGGGACGAAACTCAAATTGACTTACCAAGAAATCAGAAATCAGGATTGATACACGCAAAAAAAACATTGGAAAATATCAAGGATATTAGTTTTGTAATCCTTGACGGAAAAGATGTAATCAGACACAAATTAGTAAAAGATATAATTAAAGCATATAAAAACGAAAACAATGATTAATACAATTAAAGGAACAAACTTTAAATTACCAGGACAAACAAAATTCTATAAAGGAAAAGTAAGAGATGTATATACTGTAAATAACGAAACATTAGTAATGGTAGCTTCTGATAGGATATCAGCATTTGACCATGTATTACCTGAAGGAATTCCTTATAAAGGACAAGTGTTGAGCCAAATTGCAGCAAAATTTTTAATAGCAACTTCCGATATTGTACCTAACTGGATGGAAGCGACTCCTGACCCAAGTGTAACAATTGGTAAAATGTGTGAACCTTTCATGGTTGAAATGGTAATCAGAGGCTACTTAACTGGACATGCTTGGAGAGAATACAAAGCAGGAAAAAGAATATTATGTGGTGTAGCAATGCCTGATGGAATGGTTGAAAATCAAAAATTTGAGAGCCCGTTAATTACACCAACAACAAAAGCAACAGTAGGGCATGATGAAGATATTAGTCGTGAAGAAATCTTATCACAAGGACTAGTTGCTGAAGCAGATTATATTAAATTGGAAGAATATACAAGAGCACTTTTCCAAAGAGGTACAGAAATAGCAGCTGATAAAGGATTGATTTTAGTAGATACTAAATATGAATTTGGAACAGACAAAGAGGGTGTAATCACTTTAATTGATGAAATTCACACTCCTGATTCCTCTCGTTACTTTTACATTAAAGGCTATGAAGAAAGTATTGCAAACGGAACGCAACAAAAACAATTGTCAAAAGAGTTTGTTCGCCAATGGTTAATTGAAAATGGTTTTCAAGGAAAAGAGGGACAATCTATTCCAGCTATGAGTGAAGAATATTGTACCTCAGTATCTGAAAGATACATTGAATTATACGAATACATTACTGGAGATAAATTTGTAAAAGAAGATGTAAGTGATGTGATTAATAGAGTTGAGAAAAATGTGCTGGACTATTTGACTAAATAATTAATGTTTCAAAATTTACTTATAGCAGTAGCTATTTTCAATCTTTCTGTATTAGTTGGGTATAGTGTTTATTTCTTTAAGAAACTAAGTGCTTTCAAAGGAGAAATTAAAGCTTTTTCTAAGCCAATATCTATAATTGTATGTGCTAAAAATGAAGCTAATAATTTAAAAAATAATTTAGCAAAGGTATTGGAACAGGATTATCCTGAGTTTGAGGTTATAGTAGTAAATGACCAGTCAGTTGATGGTACGGCAGTTTTATTAAGAGAATTTGAAAAACAATACCCAAACTTGGTAGTAGTTACTATTGACGAGCACATTAAGCATTGGCCAGGGAAAAAGTTTGCACTGACTCTAGGAATTAAAACAGCTAAGCACGAGCACCTTTTATTGACGGATGCCGATTGTTTGCCAAATTCCAGCAATTGGGCAAAACAGATGACAAGCAATTTTGTTAGTTCTGATATTGTATTAGGTTACGGAGGCTATGAAAAGAAGAAGGGAATACTGAATAAGCTAATCAGATTTGATACTTTTAATGTAGCTCAACAGTATTTATCTTATGCTTTAGCAGGATTTACCTATATGGGAGTAGGACGAAATATGGCCTACACAAAATCATTGTTTTTTAACAATAAAGGCTTTGCCAATCATATGCATATTGCATCAGGAGATGATGATTTATTTATACAAAAAGTAGCTAATAAAAATAATGTAAGCATTGAAATTACGGAACAAGCACACACTACATCAGCAGTAATTGAAAAATGGGGAGAATGGGTATATCAAAAAAGAAGACACATTACTACAGCACCTCTTTATAAAATAAAATTTAAAGTCCTTTTAAGCCTTTATCCTTATGCTCAGCTTTTATTCTGGGCGGCTCTTTTTATACTGATTTACCTTAAAGTAGCAGTTGCTATAATAGCTACATTATTAGGTGTAAAACTTTTGATTTCTTATCTAGTAAACTACAAGACAATGAAAACACTAAAAGTCTTGGACTTATACTGGGTTCATCCTGTGTACGAAATAGTGTATTTAGGCATACAAGGAATTTTTGTATTATTGAATCTTATTAGTAAACCAAAAAAATGGAGCAGATGAATGATAATTTAACTGAAAAAGGAAAACGAGATTTAAAGCTAATAAATAGAGCTTTGGAAAATGGTGATCCGAAAGCGTATAACGAATTAATGAAGCTGTATCGTGATCCACTTTACTTTATGTTGTATGAAAAAGTAGGAGACCAAGAATTAGCAAAAGACTTAACTATTGAATCCTTAGGCAAAGCATTTAAGAAACTGCATTTATACACTCCTAGTTATGCCTTTAGTACTTGGCTGTACACAGTTGCCAGAAATCATTGTATTGATTATTTGCGAAAAAACAAACTACCTACTATTTCCATAGACAGGATGATGTTGGATGAAGATGGGAAAAGAAATACTTTTGATTTGATTTCAAAGGATTTGAATCCTGAACAGGAAATGGAGAAAAAACAAAGGATAGCTATATTACGCCAAATTGTTGACCAGTTAAAACCAAAGTATCGTGACTTAGTAAAACTAAGGTATTTTAAAGAATTAAGCTATGATGAAATTGCAGAGACTCTAGATGTTCCTTTGGGAACAGTAAAAGCACAATTACACAGAAGTAGAGAGCAATTATTTAAAATTATGTCGGGAGTAAAGGATGCTTATTAAATGCAAATAATCCATAAGTATTTTCCTGATTTAACAGAAAAACAAATTCAACAATTCTCGAATTTACAAGAACTTTATGAACACTGGAATGCACAGATAAATGTGATTTCCAGAAAGAATATAGACACACTTTACACGAACCATATTTTACATTCTTTGGCTATTGCTAAGGTAATTCAGTTTGAAAAAGGAACAAAAATATTAGACATTGGTACAGGAGGAGGTTTCCCAGGTATTCCTTTGGCTATACTGTTTCCTGATGTAGAATTTTTACTAGTGGATAGCATTGGTAAAAAGATAAAAGTAGTAAATGAAGTGAGTAGTGCAATTGGCTTAACCAATGTGCGTACGCTTCATGAAAGAGCAGAGAACATAAATGAAACTTTTGATTTTATAGTGAGCCGTGCAGTTACTAATATGACGGAATTTAAAAAGTGGGTAAAAGGCAAGTTCAACAAGAAGCACAACAACAGCTTAAAGAATGGGATACTCTACTTAAAAGGGGGTGATCTGTCAGAAGAGCTAAGAGGATTATCGCATACTAGACACGAAATAGCTGACTCCTTTGAAGAGGATTTTTTTGAAACTAAAAAGGTGATTTATATTTCTTATTAGGATTCTTATTCTATAATTATTTTTTTTTCCACTAAACCATCATCATACATATAAAATTGGGGAGTATTGTTTTTGGATTTTGTTTCTCTTCCTAAAACATCAACAACTTTAATAAGGTTTCTACCTTTAGGTTCCATTTCAACTGTATTGCTAATTACAGCATCTACATGCAACTTTAAACCTATAGGCCTGTGGTCGGAAATATTATTATCGAAAGCATTCCAGCTACTCATATAATCATCAATCCTTATACACGACAGTTCAGAATTAGGTTTTGAAAAATCAGCAAATAACTCATCAGAAATCAGGATATGGTCAAGATGTGAAGGCCAAGAGGGATAAGAAAAATCAATTGGATTTCCTAAAGCAATAGGGAAGTCTGTAAACATATAGTTTAAAGTATCATCTATAATGCTTTGAAAAACATTATTATTAGGAGAATCTGTTAAAATATCATTCAAATCGCCAACCACAATTACTCTTTCATCAATAAACAAACTATCTGTGTATTGTTTTAAAAGTGTTACAGCAGAAAGCCTCCTCATTTCCTCATCATTAGGGTCGTTAGTGTTCAGAGTTCCGTCTCCACAACATTTAAAATGATTATTTATAATCACATAGTCTTCATTGTTAAAAGTAAGCTCTAATACTTGAGGCGACCTAGGAAAAGAATTCCAAAAAGGTTGAGAAGTATAAATTTCATACTTTTTATTTACTTGTACTGTATTGGTGTTGTACACATAAGCCAAGCCTCCGTAATAAGTACTTTTAAAATGACAGGCATAACCAGGAATAGTACTTACCACTTGTTTCAAAAGGGTGGTATCATCAATTTCCTGTAGTGCATAAACATCAGCAGCTAAACTTTGGATGATTGTTTTTACTGAGTCGGCAGTTACTTGTCCGTTTTTTGGAAACCATTCAATGTTCCAACTTACTACCTCAAAAGTAGAATCAGTTCCAAAATGCAAATCCTCTAAACTTTGTGCATTTAAAAGTTGTACACTTATCAGTAGTAAAAAAATAATTTTCTTCATTAATTTAGTTTTGTTAGTTCTCTTTCAAATATACGTTTGATTCCAGGGGAGAGGGTTTTAATATAGTATGTTGATGTAAGGTAGTCCAACTCATTTTTTATATCAGGATATTTTTTAGCCATGTCAATAATAGTCAAACCAGCATAATGTCTGGTAGCAGGTTTCTTTTTTATGTCCTCCCATACTTGCATGCAAGTATCAAAAAACAAACCTTCATTTTTTTCTGAAAGGGTCATTTTGCGAACTACTTTTAGCAATTCTCTTTGATGACCGTCCTGCTTACCAATTATAGATTTTATGATTTTACTTAATGGTTTTTTAATGCGCACATCATTCTTTTTCATAGCATTATTGATAATCCATGCCGAACGCCAAGAGGAAGACTTCACTTCTTTTTGCATGTGAGCAACCAAGAAGTTAAATCCAATATTATCCTCCTCATTATCAAGGATAAAAATAATTTTTTTTCTATCTACTCTACCTTCTAGTAATGATAAAAGTTGAACTGACATTTTGTTTAAACTTTTTCACAGAAATAAACGATCTCCCCTTTAGGTAGTGCGTAGCGTTCCACTAACTCAGGACTTAATTCATTTATAAAGTCACTCTCAGTAACTTTAAACCCTGCTGCAGCTAACTTTTTACCATAGTCCAGTCCGAATAACCTTAAGTGGTCATCTTGCCAGTAGAGGCGCTCTCTTTCCTTAGGATCGGTTACGCTTTTATCTTCTTCCGTATTTGGGTTAGTAGTATCGATTGGTACTTGGAAAATTCCCCACCCTCCTGGTTTCATCACTCTGAAGAATTCTGTCATTACTTTATGAGAGTCCTCAACATGTTCCAAAACATGATTACAGATTACTACATCAAAAGTATTATCCACCATAGGAATATCGTGTACATCCATTTTTACATCCGCCCAAGGCGATATTAAATCACCAGTAGTGTAGTCCAAGTTTTTCATCCCTTTGAATAGTTTTAAAAAACAGTATTCAGGAGCAATGTGTAAGAACTTTAAATCAGCAGTAAAGAAGTTAGTTTTCTCTTTCATAAATAACCACATCAATCTATGCCTTTCCAAGCTCATACTATCTGGAGCAATTGCATTTTCACGAGATATTAATCTTCCGTAAGGCAATAATTTACGGTATGTTTTCCCGTTTATTGGATCTTCAAATTTGCTTCCTCTCATAAAAAGAGAGAAGATTTGTAAGAAGAAATGACTTACATGTTGTAGGTAATGCCTAGGGATAAGGCGAGTTGCTAAGGATATTATTAATTTCATTTTATTTTGTTTCTTTAAATTGTTTGAATCCTAAGCGAGATAACATCTTTTTTTCAAAAGCCCAAAAGAATTTGAATTGCCCAAATAAAGCACCAATAATTACGATTAACACTTGGTAAATAGGGAAGATGATGAAAATACGAATAGGCCAAAATATCCAAGGAGAAAGAACTTCTTTATCCAATCCAACTAGGTTAAGTACTGGCTTTGCAACCATTACAGCAATAGAGCCAGTGATTGAGAATACAAGTAAAATGATTATAATTTGGAAGTTGGAGGTAATCCCCCATTTTTCTTTGAGTCTATTCATGTTGCAAAAATAGAATATTAATCCAAAGAGGAAAGTTTAAAAGAGGCTAAGAGTGAAAAAACACCAACAACTAGCGCAAGTACATAAAAAGAATTAGCCAAAGAATAGTTTTCAGCAATATAACCTAGTATTGGCGCACATATTGCAAAGGATATTCTAATGATAAAACTCCTGATAGAAAGCACGCTAGCTCGCTTATTGGAAGTGGTATTTTTATTAATTGCATTCCGTAAAATAGGCGTTACTATTCCTCTTAATAAATAGATGATAAGGATGAAAAATAAACCAAACATTGAGCTATTAAAACCTAATAATATAAATGAGGTAATCATTCCTAACGATAAATAAATCAGTAATTTATAATTATTTTCTTTTTTATCAAACTGATGTGCATTAAAGGAAGTTAGCCCTGCTGAAAAGTTAAGTCCTGCCCATAAAATTCCAAAGTAAGCTAAAGGTACACCAACCTCTTTAAAAAAGGGTTGTGCAAACCAAGCCATTGACAAAGTAGCAACTCCCATAGCAGAAGAATAAATAATGAGCCATCTTAACCTTGTGTTATCAACTAAAGAAAATTTAACAACTTCCAAAATAGCTTTAAAGGAACGGTCTAATTTATTTTTTTCATGCATTGTAGGTTCAACCAATGTAAGTGCAATTGGTATGCTGAAGAATAGGATAGAGGTCTGCACATAAATAGGAAGGTAGAGCGACCCAACTGCCAAAAATCCACCTAATATTCCTGCTGCTGCTTCTGAGAAATTACCAATGGCATAATTTCGACCTTCAATTTTAGTATAACTTGTTTTACTCTTAGTTTCCAATAGGGTATCATAGATTATTGCACTATCACTACCGGACATTAAACTCCCACCAATCCCCACTAAAACCTGAGCGATAGCAAAGGCATAAAAACCACCATAAAAGGAGAAAACCAAATAACCAATAAAGGAAAAGACAGTACTGAATACTATGGTTTGTTTTCTGCCAAAAACATCAGCAATATATCCTGACGGAATTTCGAATAAGGCTACCGATAAAGAATAGATAGCTTGCAACAACATCACCTCAGTTAAACTTAAGCCGTGTTCCTGAAAAAAGAGAACAATAATCGGCATAGCAACCATAAACCAAAGTACTCCTTTTAGGAGGTACATTTTTAAAATATTGTGTCTTAACTGCATTAGCTCCTAGGATGAAATTGAATGATATTACTCCTTAAGTATTCATTATCCAAATGGGTATAGATTTCAGTTGTGGTAATGCTTTCGTGTCCTAACATTTCCTGTACAGCACGCAAATCTGCTCCTCCTTCAATTAGGTGAGTAGCAAAACTATGCCTAAAGGTATGGGGGCTAATCTTCTTTTTCAACCCTATTCTTTCCGTCAACTTTTGTATGATAAGGAATATCATTACTCTAGTTAGTTTAGTTCCTCTATTATTTAGGAAAACAAAATCCTCATTTCCTTTTTTAATTTCTTGATGA
>Ga0308021_10000406_pt1 | contig 20104 bp, 27 predicted proteins | sample Neamet351_FD_201296 | JGI IMG/M metagenome (GOLD analysis project Ga0308021, IMG submission 201296) | Marine microbial communities from water near the shore, Antarctic Ocean - #351 | ecosystem: Environmental > Aquatic > Marine > Unclassified | place: Southern Ocean | collected 2014-10-02
GAAACAGGCAAGATGGCAGAAAAACAAAGCGGAGTGGAGTCGAATATTGGAACGCATTATTGAAGCCATAAAGAAATATATAGTTTCTAGTTTTACAGGAAAGATCACCCTTCATTTGCACAAGGGCATTGTTAAGAAAGTAACCGAGGAGAAATCGATAGAGTTTTAAGCAGTAGACATTTATTGAGCGAGTAACAAATTACGAGTCCAATCCAACGGAAGCCTCGATGAGAACAACCCTAACGGGAATCTTGTCGGGGCTTTTTTTATTAGATCAACCAACGAGGTAACAACATGGCAGACAACCCAGAACAGGGAACTGGCGAAGAAGGAACAGTAGAAGAGGCATCACAGGCGATCCTTGATGCCGAGGATACAGAAGAAGAAGGCTATGAGTCCCAGCGACCTGAGACATCAGATAGCCAAGCAGACAAAGAACAAGAAGGTGTAGATGCGGAAGACGAAGACGAAGATGAATCGGAGCCTCAACTATACACCGTCAAAGTAGACGGCAAGGAAGTAGAGATAACTCTTGACGAACTCCAGTCTGGATACCTGAAGCATTCAGATTATTCAAAGAAGACGGAAGAACTTGCAGGGCAACGCAAATCGATGCTTCAACAGGCGCAAGCGGTCCAGCAAGAACGCAACCAGTATGCTCAAGCTCTTGGACAGATGCAGTCCGAGGCTGGCAAGCAGTTGGACGAGTACAAACAAATCGACTGGAACCAGCTTAGGGAAGAAGACCCGATGCTTTTCATGCAACGCCGTGACGAACAGCGCGAACTGGAAAAGAGTATCGAGGATTCACAACGACAACAGCATCACATTGCGGCCCAATCTCAACAGTACCAGACCCACAAGTTTAATGCAGATGTGGAGACTGGTCGGGATCACCTCTTATCTATCATGCCGGACTGGGATGACAAGGTGAGTAAGTCGGTCCGTGACTTTGGACTTAACGAAGGTTTTAGCAGTAACGAACTTTCAGGCATTACCGATCACAGGTCAATGGCGGTGCTAAGGAAAGCGATGATGTATGACGCAATCCAAAAAGCACAACCAGCGAAGAAACGTGTTCGGGCCGCTACTCCACAATATGTGAAGCCGGGTCTTTCTAAGAGCAAGGGCGATGTCAGCGCGAAGAAACGCTCTGATAAAACCAAACAATTACGCAAGTCGGGAGCGGTAGATGATGCCGCGTCCATGATTTACGATATGCTTTAAAGGAAATTCAAAATGGCACAACCAGCAAATAGTTACGACTCATATGATTTAAATGGGGCAAGAGAAGGTCTTACCAACATTATCGAGAACATCAGTCCCACCGATGTTCCTTTCCAGAGCAATATTGGTCGCGCAAAAGCTACCAGTATTCTGCATGAGTTCCAGACTGACTCACTTTCAGCCGCCGCATCTAATGCAGTGATTGAAGGCGATGACTCAGCCGCTGAAGCGCAGGTTGCAACCGCTCGACTCAGTAACCGCACACAGATTTCTAAGAAGGTTGTGTTGGTAACTGGAACAGCTAACGCTACGGTTAAAGCCGGACGCGGAAAAAACGAGTTAAGTTTCATGTTAGCCAAGGCAGGAAAAGAATTGAAGCGAGACATGGAAGTTGATCTTTGTGGCAAGAATCCACTGGTAGCGGGTAACGCAACAACTGCCCGAAAACTTCGTGGCTTCGAGTCTTGGGTATCAACCAACACTTCTTACGGAACCAATGGCGCAACTAACGCTTCCACGGGGGTAGTCACCGATGGGACTCAGCGAGCTTTTACAGAAGCTATGTTGAAGACTGCATTGCAGAAATGTTTCACCGAGGGTGGTGATCCTGATTGTGTGATGGTCGGACCGTTTAATAAGCAGAAAGTTTCGGGCTTCGGCGGGATCGCAACTCTTTACCGTGACACTGCGGGTTCTAAAGGTAGCGCAAACGCATCGATTCTCGGAGCGGCTGATCTCTATATTTCGGATTGGGGCGAAGTGAAAATTGTTCCTAACCGTTTCCAGCGAGATCGTACTGCAATGATTATCGAAAAAGACAAGTGGGCCGTTGCATATCTCCGACCTTTCCGCCAAGAGAAATTGGCGAAGACGGGCGATAGCGATAAGGTTCATATGTTAGTTGAGTACACTTTGGAAGCACGACAAGAAGCATCTTCGGGAAAAGTTGCTGACCTGACAACTGCATAGGGGTTCCTCCAGAGTGGTAGGGCGAATAGGCTCTGCTTCTCACTCCTGCGCTTTGGCGGTTGTGCGTGGTATTACAACCGCCGCCTATTTATTTATAAGAGGGTGACATGGAAGAGAACGAAATACTACCGCCATCAGTTAAGCAGACAGCGCATTGGGATAATATTGACAACAAACTCATCATCGAAAGCACTCAAGATATTGCCCCGATTATGGAAGCCAATAAGTATGAGCGCAACGAGTTTGACGTTACCCGTAACTCCGACATGAAGTACAAGGAATGTTGGAACAAGGTTGCGACAATACCCAACATCGTTATCGATAAGCTAATGCGGGACGGGACTTGGCACGACAAAAAAAGGATGAAGTTGTGGCTGAATGACCCCGACAACAAACCATATCGTACAGGCGGAGGTTGGCTCTAAATGATTACTAATTACGCAGAATTGCAGACGGCAGTTGGTAGTTGGTCAAAACGCACAGACCTCGATGCCCTCATCCCTGACTTCATTCGTTTGTCGGAATTGAGAGTGAACAGGAATCTGCGTATCAGGAAAATGGAAACTCGACAGCAGACCGCAACTGTGGCAGGTCAATCATATTATGGGTTGCCGACAAACTACGTTCAAATGCGGTCCTTCAAGTTGAATACTTCGCCACTTACGGACTTGGATTATTTGACCCCGGAACGGATGGACACTGTATGGGCTGGCAGCCAGCAAGGGATGCCGAAAGCCTACACAATTGTAGGTGACGAATTACGGTTAGGTCCGACACCTGACTCCGCGTACACGATGGAAATGCTTTTCTGGCAAAAGCCAGCAAGCCTCACCGACTCTGCGACAACAAACTTTATGCTGACCGAGAACCCTGACGCTTTACTTTACGGGGCGTTGATAGAACTTTGCAGTTACAGTGAAAACGACAAAGGGGTTCTGAAGTGGACCCAATTATTTAATGAGTCGATTAACGCGGTGCAGACTGGTGACGATAGGGACAGGGCTTCAGGCGGTGCGTTGCAGGTTAGAGCCGACCAATATGTTGTTTAAGTTATGAAGGATTTATTGCTCTCGATTATATCGATACCCGTTAAAAAGAAAACAAGGTTGAGCCAGTGCGGAACAATTAGTTTTGTGTATCCACCTCAGCATACTCGAAAAAGGAAAAATAAAAATGACTGTTTGGACAGAGGAAAGCGAAGAGACAACGACATGGACCGAGGACAATGAAGAGACAACTAATTGGAATGAACAAGCGGAGAATTAAATTATGGGCTTAGAAACTTCCACATATATAGATGGTCTGGTAATCACAAACCCGACAGCGACTGATGTAATGAGCAAAGGTGATGACCACCTCCGTTTGCTAAAGACTACAATTAAATCGAGTTTCCCTGATGTCGATGAAGCGGTTGTGACAATCCACAACGGCACAAATGCCCCGGCTAGTAAGCAGACAGGGACAGTCTGGAGGGATACGACAAATTCACTGTGGAAATTCTGGAACGGTTCCGCGTGGGTAGTTCTCGCTTTAGCCTTCAATGACACCAACGGTGATATCACAATCACGCCGACAGGGACGGGAGAAATCATTCTTGACGGACAGAAATTCCCAAAAGCAGACGGGGCTAACACGAATTATCTTACAACAAACGGCGCGGGGCAATTAGCGTGGACGGCGAACAGCGTACTAACATCAGAGTCTAACGCCTCAAATTCAGCCACGGCTTCTGCTAGTTCAGCCACGGCTTCTGCAACCTCCGCCACGGCTTCGGCTTCAAGTGCTACTTCGGCCCAGTCTGCACAGACTTCATGCGAGGCTGTGCTTGATACCTTTGATGATAAATTCCTTGGTAGCAAAAATTCTGTACCAAGCGTTGACAACGATTCCAACACATTGACTGATGGCGCACTTTATTTTTTGACCACTACGAATAGAATGTTTGTCTACGATTTAGCGACCACGACTTGGCTTCAACTTTCGCCGTCTGCTTCGGACCAAGCGAATATAAATATTGTTGCGGGTGATGTAGTTTTTACGGAGGACTTAGGTTCTATTGCGGATACGCCCACAACTTCAAACGGCAGTGGGCATATCGCAACGGTTGCCAACGCGATTGCAGATGTTAATCGTTACGCAACTGAGTACACGATTGCGTCTTCTGCCCCCGGATCTCCGTCAGAAGGGGATTTGTGGTACGACAGCGCAAATAATTCACTAAATTATCATACGGGTTCTGCCTTCTTGCCAATTGTTCCGGGGGTAGCGTATTTAGAAACGGACACTTCGCCGCAGTTAGCAGGGACGTTAGACGGGCAGGATAATAACTTTACAAATTGCGGCACGGTCAGTGGTGCGAACTTACAAATGGATTTCGGGAGTATTGTCTAATGGCTAAAAAATTACAGCTTCGTGGGGGAACAACATCACAACATACTTCCTTCACGGGTGCGCTCAGAGAAGTAACAGTGGACACAGATAAAAATGTTGTGGTTGTACATAACGGTTCGACAGCGGGTGGTTTCCCCGCCGCGACTGGGGATTTGCTGGCTTCCAATAATCTCTCGGAAGTAACAGCGGCAACTGCTTTTACAACTATCAAGCAAGCCGCAACTGCAACTGCAACTGGAGTTGTGGAGTTGGCAACAGACGCGGAAACTTCGACAGGCACTGACACTGGTAGGGCTGTTACCCCGGCAGGGTTAGCTTCTCTGATTGGCTCAGATATTCAAGCCTATAACTCTACATATGTGGTCGATGCCGATATTGGCAGTAGTGTTCAGGCTTACGATGCTGATACCTTGAAAGCAGATACTGCTGACACCCTGACTGCTGGGTATGCTTGCACTGTACATGATGCCGGGACTAAAGCATCAGGCACTTATACACCTGATGAAGCTGATGGGAATATGCAGAAATTCATAAATGGCGGGGCGCATACTCTTGCTCCTCCTGCTAATGATTGTACTTTAGTGCTTCAACAAACAAATAATGCAAGTGCGGGTACTATAACAACATCTGGGTTCACGCTAGTAGATGGAGACTCCCTCACTAGCACAAATGGACACGATTTCTTCCTTTATATTACGAATAGCGACAGCTTCTCATCTCTAACTGTGAAGGCACTACAATGATATTACCTATCGTGCATGGGCAGGTTCTTGCTGGCGGTGACATAACAACCAGTGAGGGCGGGGCAATTGTTGAGGCGGGTGGTTACCGTACACATACCTTTACCTCATCAGGTACGTTCACAGCTAGCGGAAATGGCGTTGCTGATTATCTTGTTGTGGCGGGCGGCGGCGGGGGCGCGGGCCGATATATGGGCGGCGGCGGGGGCGCGGGGGGCTATCAAGCAATCAGTGGCGGTTCGGTGTCGTCAGGTGCAAATGTTATAACCGTTGGAGGCCTCGGTGCAGGTGGGGCAGCATATAATCTTGGGGGGAGTGGCTACCCTAGTAGCGCATTTGGAACTACATCGCTAGGCGGTGGTGGGGGCGGAAATTCCTATGGTACTGGACTTGTTGGTGGTTCGGGGGGTGGCAATTCCGGCTATAACAATAGTGCTACATATGGTGCTGGAACGGCAGGTCAGGGTAATCGAGGGGGAGGTGGGGCGTTATACGGCTCAGGCGGCGGCGGGGGGTCAAACACAGCGGGCGGTCATGGAACAACTGCAAATGGCGGTGTTGGTGGGAATGGAACAGCTTGGGTTAATGGCACTCTATATAGTGCCGGCGGCGGAGGGGCGGCATATCAAGGGAGTGCGGGGGCTGGCGGAAGCGGCATCGGTGGAAATGGCGCGCCATACACTGGTTCTCCTACTACGGGTGATACGAATACTGGCTCAGGCGGGGGCGGGGCCAACGGATACGGCTCTGCCACAGCTGGTGCATCAGGTGGGACGGGTATTGTAATTATCAGGTATGCAGTTTAAAACAAGGGGATGAGAGATGGGTTACTTTGCAGAGATTAATTCAGACAGTATCGTACAGCGAGTAATAGTGGCAGATCAGGCTTTTATAGATAGCGGTGTAGTTGGCGAAAGTTCTAGCTGGGTAGAAACGAGTGAGGACAGCAACTTACGCAAGAACTACGCTGGGATTGGTTATACATATGACACAGCTAGAGATGCGTTTATCGCTCCCCAGCCTTTCCCTAGTTGGGCATTTTCCGAAGAGACCTGCCAGTGGGTTTGCCCAGTAGCTCACCCAGCAGACGGTAAAGGGCCATATATGTGGGATGATGATGTGTCGAACTGGGTAAAGATTTAGCATGGATAACTCTGCTCTTCTTTCAGGTTTGCCCAGAAGCGGGATCACGTTATTAGCTTCTATGTTAAATAAAGATGACAATATTTATGTCACAACCTCATCACCCTTTGTAGAAATCCTATGGCGCAACTTTACTTTATGGGATGACCCCAGTTACAGCGGTGATTGTGACACAGAAAATATACGGCAAGCGAAGTTACCGTTCCTGCGAGGGCTGACAGAGGCATACTTTACTCAACTTACAGATAAACCAATTGTAATTGACAAACGCAGATCATGGCAGTCTGCTTACAACATCGAAATGTACCGAGATGTTTATGGGAATTTTCCTAAGATCATATGTCCCGTAAGAAGCGTGACTGAAATTATCACATCGTACAAAGTACTGTACAAAGCTAACGGAACAGAATGGAACTATGAACGCCTGAAATCAAATATGTTTGAGAGTAGTTATTCTGACTTTGCCACGGGTTATGAAAAATACCCTGAGTGTTTTTTACTTGTTGAATACGATGATTTAGTAGACAAACCCCATGAGACCTTATCGGGTGTATACGATTTTATCGGGGCTGATATGCCTGAACAGAATTTCGATTTAGTTGAGGCTTCAGAGGATGAGGGGAATCATGGCATACATGGCTTACATACTTTGAGAACTACGCTATCTAAAGATACTGCGATCCCGCAGGAAGTTTTGACTGAAGAAGAGTTTGAAAAGTTTTCCACTTGGGATTTTTGGAGGACACCACTAACTGGATTGGATTAACATAATGATAAGAGCATTTATTTTAATACTTTGTATGTCACATATTAGTTGCTCTGGCCTCGCTTCATTTGCGATCTCTGCGGGTGGAAATGTTGCAGGAGATTTTATTGGCAAGAAGATAGCCGCTAGTGATGAGTGTAGTGAAGAGTCTGATGATTAGATTTTACATTATGCTATCCATCATTCTGGGCAGCCTTGGATTCGGGACTTATTATTTACTGGTCACTTTGAATAAAAGCCTTTACCAGTAAAATTATATGGAAACAATACTGGGCAATTTGTGGGTTCTGTTTATCGCGATAGGATCGTGGATGGTCAACCGTCTGACTGCTAAGATTGACGATTTGGAGAAGGGGAAGGCCAGTGGAGATGATCTGAATGGCGTGAGGAAAGGGCTTAGTGAACTCGACAAGCGGCTTGACGCAATAGATCACTCAACGCAGCTTCGGCTAGTGCCAAGATCAGAATACAAATCCGATATAGGACTGCTACACCAAAGGTGCAACGATTTATCTGAACGGCTTTGCCAGAAGGAAGACCGCATAAAAACAATAAGAGTTAACGAAAATAAAGAGAAAACTAAATAATATGTTCAAACTTGAAGAGCTGACGTTGGGCTTAACTGGCGTACTGGCGGCGGTATCAGGGTGGGTGGTTAAAACAATGCACCAGTCAAACGAGAAGTCTGAGGCTAGACTCTCGACACTGGAGAAGAGCTTGGTGAATAGACCATTTTTAGAATCACAATTGGCTCCCATCAGATCGGATTTGAATTTAATTTTATCCCACCTTCTTGAACACAGAAAAACGGAGAAAAAAAATGTTCATAAATGACGTTGGCTCTATTGGACTAATCTCCGATAAACCCCCACACTCACTCCCGCTCAACGCTTGGTCCGATGGGAAGAATGTGAGATTTTTTGAAGGTGGAGTGGAGAAGGTAACGGGTCACAGGTCAGCGATTGGTACACCTTCGGTCAGCCCATATTTTCTTTTGCCCGTCCGAAGTGGCAACGAAGCCCTGTGGGTTTACTGCGGGAATAACGCAATCTATGCAACCGCTGGCGGGACTGGCGGATCGCACAAAAATATCACGCGATCATCAGGGGCTTATTCTGCAAGCACAACGGCGCAAACATGGACCGGGCTTGTCTTTGGCGGCATCCCTGTAATAAATAACGGCGTTGATGTCCCACAAATGTGGAACCCCGTTAATTTTTCGTCACCACAATTACTGCAAGACCTTTCCAACTGGCCTTCGACACTGCGCTGTAAAAGCATCTCTGGTTTTAAGCAATTCCTTATAGCGATGAATGTTACGGATAACGGCACAAACTATCCGAGGGAGATCAGGTGGAGTCACGCCAGCAGTCACAATGCAGTTCCTTCAAGCTGGGATTATGCTGACGCGACTTTAGACGCGGGTGCGTATGAACTTGCGGATTCACCCGGTCCTATCTTGCTTGGCAGACAATTGCGTGACAGCTTTCTGATTTATAAAAACGACTCAATTTGGGGAATGAATTATATTGGTGCGCCTTATATATTCAGGTTTTATGAGGTGTCAAAACAGTATGGAGCTTTGTCCCGGCATAGCGTAATGGAAGTTGAAGGTGGACACATCGTTTTAGCAAACGGGGATCTGCTCCTTTGCGATGGACAGTCTGTGAAAAGTCTGATGACCTCAAAGATGCGGCGGTATCTTTTCGATTCTATCGACCCAGATAATTACGGGAATTCCTTTCTCGCTCTTAACCAGTCTAAAAATGAAATCTGGATTTGCTACCCCACAAACGGCGCGGTATGGCCTGACCGAGCAGTGATTTGGAATTACAAAGAAAATACATTCGGAGTGAGAGACTTGCCGACAGGAACGACATTCGGAACCAACGCTGTGGTGAATCCGTCCGACACATTGACATGGTCTGTTACTGACACATGGGACGAGGCAATAGACGAAGGGTGGGATTCTAGAGTATACAACCCAAGTCAAACCCGGCTGGTGTTGTCTAATGTGACATCAACCAAATTATTCCTGTGCGACACAACAAACCGATTTGATTCTAGTAATGCCATTTCATACATCGAGCGAACCGGGTTGCACTTTGACGCACCTAACATCATCAAGTTGGTGACTCGCGTTCACTTGAACTTCGAGAAGTATGGTACTGGTACGGTTGAGGTTTTGGTCGGCAGTCATTCTGCTCCAGAAGGCGCGGTTGAATGGTCAAGCCCCACAACGGTTGACCCTACAACTTCAGTCGGGAGCAAAGTCGATGTGACGGTGTCAGGGAAGTACCTTGCCATCCGAGTCCAATCTAGCACCAATGTTGGCTGGAAACTTCACAGCTATGATATGCAAATAACCGAGATGGGAACTGACTGATGGTTGATTTCTCAAAAGCGCAACAGAACAGATATTTCCCGAAGCGTACTCCATCCGAATATTCGCAGGGCTACATTCAAGACGAACTTGGGTATATATCATCTGCAATCGAGCAGCAGGCTTTGGGTTTTATTGATGTTGTGAATGTCGCACCAGTCAGACCGAGGCAGGGAATGATCCGTTATGCAGACGGTACAAACTGGAATCCCGGTGGGGGTGAAGGAATTTATTATTTTAACGCGGCGGGGTCATGGGTCAAACTTTAGAAAAACAAAATGTTAATGTCAGCGGCGTACCGCAGGAAGCAATAGACGGTATGTGGCCTTTGGTAGTAGATCATATTTTAGTTGGGTTAGATCACGGTCATGGGGAGCTAGATGTCGAAGATGTATACAGGGGTTTGAAGAGTAGAGATATGCAATTGTGGACCGCTTTCCAGACTGACGGGGAATGTGTGGCAAGTCTTGTCACTGAGATTTTCCATTTTGGTAGTAAGAAAGTAATGCGCTTGATTGTCTTGGGTGGGGGCCATATGGCTGACTGGCTCGACTTCCTTGATACACTGAAAGAGTGGGCGAAGGAAAATGAGTGCGACAGAATAGAAGCGTATTGCAGAGATGGAATGATGCGGCGGCTGGAACATTACGGATATAAAAAACTATATAACTTGTGCGGAGTTGAGCTATGAGACTTGAGAAAATAAACGAACTTGAAGACAAATACTTTACAGACCAGCTCTTCCGAAACGCAGTTTTTAAGGGCGGCGGCGGTGGAGGTCAGAATACGGCTACACAAACTGTAGAAAAGGCAGACCCGTGGGCAGGGCAACAGCCTTTCCTGACAGATGTTTTTGCACAAGCACAGGACCGATATAACGAGGATGGCCCCGGCTTTTTCCCCGATAGCACAATATCAGGATTCAACCCCTTAGAAACAAGTTATCAGAATTCAGTTGTGGATTACGCCCAAGGCGGTAGACCTCAAGCATTGCAAGCTGGCGCAGAAAACGCAATCAACAATGAGTTATTTAACCCCGCCGGGAACTCAACTTTCCAAGCCACAAGAGGACTTGCCCCTTACGCAACATCAGGTATGAACAGGGCCAGCGGGTTCACTGGTGAGCAAGCTTTGGATGATACCAACGCTAGTCCGATTATGAAGCAGATGTTGTCGGGGAGTGTGGACCAGAATCCTTTTATCCAAGGGGCCGTGAATAACTTTGCTACGGACGCAGTGAGCAACTTTCAACAACAAGTTATGCCAGCTTTAAGATCGAGCCAAATAGCATACCAACCGGGTGGATCGAGCCGGGGTGACATAGCTTCTGGACTAGCGGCAGGAACGGTGGGCAGGAGTATAGCCGACTTCTCCAACCGGGCTTATATGGACGCATTTAATTCTGCACAGAATCAGCAGATGGGAGCGGCCCAACTAATGGAGAGCGGCAGGAACCAGCGAGCCGGGGAAGCGTTGTCACAAGGCATGGGTGGCTTCAACCAAGGTCTTGCCGGAGAGAACCAAATCCAAGGCGGTTTCGGAATGGGCCTAGAGAGCTTCGGCGGCGTTAGTCAGGCTCCAATTGAGAACATGGCTAACGTGGGCGATGTCGGTATGACCCAGCGCGAACTTGTTCAACAACAATTAGATGAATCGGTAAATCGGTTCCAGTTCGATCAGAATGTGCAGGATCAAAAACTGGCCTCGTATGCGAACCTAATCCAAGGTAATTACGGTTCAAATAATGTTACGAGCCAAAATCGTGGGGGAACTTCTCTTGCCGGAAATTTAGCACAGGGAGCCGGGGCCATTGCCGGGTTGTCTGGGTTGTTGGGTTGATCCACATAAAGTCTAAAACTAAAGGAAATTGATATGGTAGGTATCGTCAGAAAAAGAACAAGAAAACCAATAAGGAAAACAGGATACACAGGTTTGACTGCGGCCCCAGCGAGACAACAACAAACGCGTGGTGCGTACAGACCTCCAACACCATCATCGAGCGAAAGTCAGAAAACTGGACCTGCACAGCCACAGCCACAGCAAGGGGGTTTGTTGGGTCAGGCTATGGTGGGCAAGGGGGCCATTGACTCTGTCGGGGATATGTATGAAGGCGGTAAAAGTTTACGCGAAGGTTTTGATGGTTTGGGGGGTGCTTATGACAAGACTGTCGATTATTTGGGTGATGCTTGGACGGGTTCCCCGATTGGGGAAGCTACGTCAGGGTTGAGTATGCCGAGTTTTGATATACCGAGTTTTGATATGCCCGATATGCCGACCATTGGCTTGAGTATGCCAGATTTTGGTATGCCGGATGCTCTAATCGGCGGCGGTTCCACAGCCCCAGTGGGACTGGGTTCAATACCGAGTGACTTCAGTTCTGTGAATGGGTCAATTACTTCTTTGGGTGGTGATGCTGTGGGGGCAAATAGTGTTTACGCTGGCGGCGATATGGGTGGACTGACATCAGGGTCCGAAGGCGTTGGGGCTTTGGGTGAGGGAGCAGAGGCAACGACTGGCTTGAAGACGGCCCCCGGTGCGCCTCCCGGCCTCGGTGACGCACTTCCATATTTGAATATTGGTGTGGACCTGCTTTCGGGATCGGACAACCTTACGGGTAACCAATACGGTGACGCGGCTTTAAGGGCATCAGCGGCTTACGCGACTGGCGGCCTTAGTGAACTGGGATATTCCATAGGCGGAATGTTCGACTGGTGGTGATCTTGACCTTAACTAAAAAATACAGTTCAAACATTAAAGGACATAAACATGGTAAACGCTAATATGACGGATAACGAAAGAGCAGCATGGGAGATGACGCGGGAGAATAAGGCGGCGGGTGACCCGACAGACGCAACGCTTATGTATAAAAATACCTTAGCGCAACTAGAACAAGACAATATGCCTTCGCAGAATGCCCCAATGCAGGTCGCTGGGATAAACCCCGTACCAACGCCTTTGGCAGTAAGTCCTAGCATGGATATGGGTCAAGTCCATAGAGCGACAGAGAATGCCAGCCGTATCGACCAAGAGAGATTTTATATCGAACAGGAAAAGCAGAAAAAAATGCAAGAGGCTTTAGCCGCAAAGAAGGTTGGAAGTAACAGGCAAGAACAAGGTGGTCTTTTAAGTGATATCGGCGATGGAATAAGCGGAGCCTATGACGGCGCGAAGGGTATGCTTTCAGGCTTAAGGGATGGGGCACATAAATTATTTAACGACCCTACTAGAATGGCTTTGCTACAAGGTGGCCTCACTGCAATGAACCCGAACAGTTATTACGACCAGCAGGGTTTTTATTCTCCAATGGAAGGACTCAGCAAGGCGATGGGCCAAGCCGGGAAAACTTTTCAGGCTACGGGACTGCCTAGAAAGTTAGGATTTAAGCAAGAGGAACAGATTAAGCATAAGAACAAAATGGCGGAAGAAAAGGCCAAGGCATCATACCTAATCCCCAAGACAGCAAAGGATGCAAATAAAAGACAACGCTTCACTTCTGGCCCAAAAACAGGAGAGCTTGTCTTCGATATTGAAGTGGCCCCAGACCAAATGGACAAGAACCAGATAATAAATGCGGAACTTAAATTTAGAAAAGATTTTGCTAACGATACTGCTTTAGAGCGCGATCAGATGAGCGCATATAGAAGGATAGAAGCCATCTATGATGACCCCAGCCAAGCTCCAGTGTTTGACGATTCTGGTCCAGTGAGGGAAGTGCAATCAACGGACGGGGTAAAAGTTAGTATGTTTGAACTGAGCAAGGCCGGGGCCGCTGATTTGGCTTTGATTTTTAACTACATGAAGATGCTAGACCCCGGTTCCGTGGTAAGAGAAAGCGAGTTTGCCCTTGCCGCCCAAACTGGTGGCTTGACGGCAAGGGTGTCAGCTTACTGGGACAAGATCGTGAAAGGTGGAACGCTGGACGAATCAATGAGGCGTGACCTTGTAGGGCAGTCAAGAAACCAGTTCAATAGTGCGGTTAATAATATAACAAAAAAATATAATGTTGTTCTCGGTCAAATGGAAGAATACAAGGACTTTGGACTTAAGGCTGATCGGGCAATAAAACTTCGGACTTATAGCCCAATGATAGACGAAAGCAACTTCTTAGACCCTAACCCAGTTAAAAAAGTAGACCCAAATAATAGGCTTAATCTTAGACCCCGAAGACAATAGAGGTAATAAATGGACACCAGAGAGATCAAAGCTAAATTTCCAGAATATCAGGATTGGGATGACCAAGACCTAGCGGAAGCTGTAAACGCAGAGTATAAAGACCCTAGCGAAATAGAACTGATTTGGGAAGGTTTTAAGGATGGAATCCCAGAACTATGGCACGGAGCAAAACAGCTTGCTACTAGGGCAACTGGTGCAGTCGTTGATGTTGACCCCGAAACAATTAAGCAAGCCGATGCTGACGCAAACGAATACGGGACAGGGAACCCGTATGATCTTTTGGGGGAAAACCCTGATAAAAAGGTATTCGACACATTTAATCCTTATAGAACTGGAAAGGCTGTGGCGCAGCTAGGTCTTCCTTTCGCTCCAAGCAAAGCGACCATGTTGAAGAAAGGCTACGATGGCCTAAAGGCTAGGGCCAAATTTGGCGGCAAAGTTGGGGCTGCTTATGGGGCGGCTTTACCCGTTAAAGAAAAAGACTCGCAAGATAGTTATTGGGAGAAAAAAGCAAAGGATACCGGGGTAAGTGTGGCGGGGGGAATTGTGGGTGGTGAGTTGATGAACCTCTTGATTAAAGGTGGCGGGGCTACAATAGAGGCAGGGAAGAAGGGCGTGAATGTAGTTAAAAATTTAGTCCAGAAAATTCAACAGGGAGAACAGCTTCCGCAAGGCGTGACCGATCTAGGTGATCCCTCAGAAATGATGGACATATCAGCAGTCCTACAAAAGAGAATCCAAAAAATACTTAGCAAGGCGAATGAGCAGGGGGGCATTATTTCTCCAGACGAAGCCATGAAGCTTGCCAAGTATGAAGATATAGGGTATCCAGCAGGATCAGTGGGAGCGTCTAAATACCCGCATGAGCCTTTATCCCCAGCGCAACTTACCCATGACCCTCATATCGCCCAAGAGGAAATCATGGCGCAAGGAAACCCATTAATGAAACAAAAAACTGCGAACCAAGCCAGATATATGACGGGGGCAATTGAGAAAATTTCTGAAGAGCTTCAGACTCCATTAGGCAAAACCCCTGCCTACACAGGCTCGGCTGATTCACTTTCGAGGAGAGAGACTGGCGAGTCTATCATTGGTGCGGCTGATTTAATGAGAAGCAAGATAGGCGAGAAAGTTGGGAAAGTATACAAAGCCGCAACAGAAAAATATGGGAACAGGAAGATTCGACCTACACAGTTTATGGCAGTCGCAGATGGTTTAAAGCATGAGGCCACGGCCTCTAATGTCTTGAAAGTTGTTGACGGTTACAAAGGCATGATACGCCAGAAGATAGCGGAACAAGCCCCGGCATATAAAGGGCAAGAGGGAACAATGAACCGTGATATGTGGTCCAGTAATTTCGGCAGGACTAAAGGCGGCAGTAAAAAACCAGAATCTCAATTGGACCTTGTCACTTATGAGGGAATCCGCAAGCAGCTAACCGCGCAGATTGATGAACTTGCTAACTCTGGAAAAAACGAAGGGGCAGGAACTTTACGAAAGCTAAGACAGGCAATGGATGAAGATGTGGTCAAGGCCGTAGGGCATGATGTTTACAAGGCTGGCAGAGGACTGCACGAAAGCAGCATGAACGAAATCGACATACCGTCAATCAAAAAAGCATTGCTAGGGAAGTACGATGATGACAGCGAAAAACTTGTAAAAAATATCAGGGACTCCTCGACAGAGCAATTGTCTAAACTGAAAGACCGCATGATGGATGAAGGAGAAAGCGGCAAAGAGACATGGCGAAGGCTAGGGGCGCAGATTTGGAATGACATGGTTGAAAGTTCTGTCAAAACATTTAGTGCCGAAGGTTACGGAAAGGGTAGGCTCGCAAGCGTTGCCGAGATGGAAAAATTAATATCTAAGTTTGGGGCTAGAGGCCGAGAGATCGGAGCCAACAGCGAAAAAGGAATTCTATTATTTGGCGAGGAGATGGCTAAAAAAATGAATGATGTCCTTCTTCTTAGTCGTAACATGGAAATCCTTGGGGTAGGTGAAGTCAAAACAGGATTCTCCGCAATGTTCAACTTAATTGATTGGGGCAGTCGGGTATTGGGGAAAGTCCCAAGCGTTACAACCCGCGCCACTTCTGGGGCTATGAACACCGCTTCCAGCTTGTTGAAAAAAGGGAAAAAAGAAAAGATTGAGCAAGATATAGCTGAGAGAACAATGGGAGGACCGATTTTTTCTGGGATGAGAAATAGAAAAGTTTCTGGGTCTGGTCTACCTGCACGTTACTTGGCTGGAGGTGGTGCTAGGATTGGTGCTACTGAAGGGGGAAAGAAAATACGGGGAATGCTTGCTCCTTAGAGTTGGGGGTAATGCTTTACTAGCATGACAATGAACCATGCCAGAACAATTCCTCCCCCCACGCCGATGGCGATGGTTATTATTTCTGCGACCATACTACCCCCCCCGTAATCCATGTTATCGGTAAAAGTATAAAGTAAAGTCAGTGGAAAAGTAAACCCCTAAACCCACACCATAAGAAGCCATACTTGCGTATAGCTAACCCAAGGTATGGGTTTAAATTTGGGCAAATTTTTTTAGCTAAAAACTAGCACAAACTCGTAAGTACCCCGTGCTTGCACCCGCCCCTATCGCTCTCGGAGCTTGACCCGGATCGTTATAAAATAAAACTGCTCGTCTACACTCTTGCAGATCGTGGTCGAACAATTCGTTGAAATTCGTAACACTCTTGTACGGAGTTTTCCCTCTAATGTTGCCTGAATTTAGGCTCCCTTTTTTACCACTAGAGGTATGGCTTTTTTTTCAGAAAGTTCGTTTTCTAGACTGTTTATTTTCTTCATCAATAATATTATTTCAGCCTGTGCTTCAATTAGCTGTTTAGTGAACATCCGTTCTGTCTCCCCTTCTAGGTTTGCTTGTGAACTTTCTTTTAGTCCTTCTGCTATTTCCTCAGTAAAGATCATATCTTCTTTTTGGTAAGCGATCCTTAATTCTACTGCAATTTGGCGCAATAGTGTCTCCCCATTCTTGGGAGGTCTATCCCCAGTTTCCCACCCTGACACAGTTCTGACGCTAACTTGCATCAACTCGCCAAGTTCTGACTGAGTTAAGCCATTATCTTGGCGCATAATGGCAATTTGACGAGCTATAGTTTTTTTATTCATATACTTATTGACATCGAAGTGACTTTCTGACACGATGATGACAGTTCAACAGTCACTGGGATTCGTATGAATAACTTAGACCATAAAACCCAACCAAGTCAAGAAAAACCTATAGGCAATATGCCTATGAGTTTTGGACTCCTCATCTCCTCCCCCATCCCAGTGGCCTTGGGTGGGGAGTCCTTTTTTTTTATTAGCGGAGAATTTTAATGAAGAAGATGACAAAAAACGGTTTGGCTTTAGAAGTCAGCAAGCTCTTAGATTTGCCGCACAAAGACGGGATGAAGATTACAGATGCAGTTTTTAAGTGTCTGCGTGATGGCATGGTGAAAGGGCAAAGCGTTGAAATCAGGAACTTCGGAACTTGGCATTACCGTGACCTGTCTGGGCGAACCGGGCGCAACCCAAAAACTGGCGAAGCTCTAAAAATACCGGCAAGAAAGAGAGTGGTTTTCCGAGCCGGGAAGCTGTTGCGGGAGGGTGTGCGCGGTGATTAATGAAGTGCGGATTTACAACTCAAAAATGAAGTTGGTTGCCGTTGTGACCCCAGAGCTTACTTTCGACAGCATGAAAAAGTTCCAGCCCCATCTGTGCGGCAATGGCAAGTGCGGCACGATGACAGTGAACCGCCATTACTGTTCGGACTTATGCAGACTAGACATCCGGGCTAAGGCGTATAAAGCGAAGAGGGCCGCGAAAGCGAAGCTCGAAGACGCGAAGCCTACTCGCATATGTATTAAAAAAGGTTGCAGGACGAAACTGATTAAACGGAAATTGAAATTTTGTTCGAGAAAGTGTTCGGAAGCCGAGGGAATTGTGACCCGGCGCAAAGAGGCGGAAGTCAGAAAAAACAAACTAAAGGAGCTTCGAAAAAATGGAAACTATCAACGACAAGTTTAGCGCAGATTTCGAGACATTGCGGGACAAAATTGAGTTGCTTCGTAAAACCTTCAAAGAAGGTGTGGACGATTTACCTGATGACTTGAATACGCCAGAGTTTGAGCGTGATGCCCACAAAGTTAAGTGGTTTTCCGAAATGATTTATTCGCTGGGATGTGACATTTCTGAAATTGGCGAAGACATGATGGTGGATAAACAGGTGGGCGAAAACTATGAAGAAAGATATGTGGAAATGAACGGTCATAGAGAGTTTGAAGGTTATGGGGTGGGCCAGTGAGCGACATGGCAGTAGCGTGGTTGTTGATCGGCGGCGCGGTTTGGTCTGTGACAATCGGCGCGGTACTTGTTAGTTGCTGGGCGGAAGACTGTACCGAGGCTGAATACGAAGCCCTTGAAAATGACCAGTGGCAGCGTGACCACGATGAGATTGAAGCTTTAGATCATTAGCCCTCTGATGAGCCTGTGAAATCCGGGCGAAACAGCGGGTGAGAATAGCTTGTACAGGGGGGCAATTCTCATTCGCTGTCAGGAATAATTATAAAAACCACTGGGAGAAATAAAATGGCAGATAAAAAAGAAAATAAGGGGATTTTTGAGAATCTGTATTCGATTAACGTGGGCGAGCATTTAGACCTGAAGGGCGGGTTCAAGTATTTAAAGTGGTCAGTCGCATTTCGCATTTTGTTGCAGCATTATCCCAAGTCTCATTGGAGAGTTTTGAAGCAGGACGAAATTGACATTGGTGTCGATCTTTCATCTGTCAAGGGGTCCATTGTAGCGACAGAAATCACAGTTGTGGGACACGATGAAACCGTTACTAGGACTGAGTTTCTGCCCGTCTTGGATTATAGGAACAATATATTGCCGGGGCCGTCAACGATGGACATTAACAGTTCTATAAAGCGGTGCTATGTGAAGACTCTTGCTCATCTAGGTCTTGGAATGAAGGTTTTTGAGGGGGCAGACTACCCTGAGGATTGCACGGAGCCGAATGACGCAATCGTTGCCCCTGCTGTAAATGCAGCCATTGACCGCATTTTGGATCGACCCGTTGTCCATGACGATATTGATGACTTTATCGATGAGGTTGGTGAGCGCATAAACCACGAAGACCAAGAAGCATTGATGGAACTGATGGACAGTTTAGGGCTGGGAGTCCCTGACGTTATGGAAACTATAAAAGAGCAAGGTTACACCCGCTCCAGCGAAATACCTAAAGGCAAACTTGAGGAATTTAAAGAAGCACTGAAGGCAAAGGGGGTGGCAAATGTTGCAAGTTAAGGAAGATTCAAAAGTTGGAGAAGAATTAGCAAGGCGCGGAAACGCAGTGTACAAAGCGTGTGTGGCCTTAGTGATTTGTGATGACGCGAGTTATGCGGTGGCTGATGCGATGCTTAGTGAAACGAAAAGGCTTGAGAATGGAAATGTAAAATTCTGGGCTGACACAAAAATGTGGGCGCACAAAGCTTGGAAGGCGATTGTGTACAAGGAGAGAATGATGTCGCAGCCTATAAATGAAGGCGGCAAGGTACTGGCGCGGAAGATGTCAGATTACAGACGTGACCGTTGTGAGCTTAAAGAGGCTGAGCGTAAAACTGAGCAGGAGAAACGGAGTCTGACAATGAAGGTCAAGGCTTTAGAACTTGCGGAGCAAGGGGTTCCTCAAGTCGCAGTCGATGAAGTTATGGCGATGGCAGAGGAGCCGTTAGTCGTAAGGGGTTCAGAACTTCGGGGTAAGACTTCATTCATTTTGAGCTATGAAGTCGAGATTAAGCAGGGCGAAGAGCATTTGATTCCGAGGGAAATTTTGGAACCTACAACCACAAAGATGAGAGATGCTTTGATTTCGAAAGTCAAAGCGATAGCAAAAACCAGCGGTGGAAAACAAATTGAGGGGCTGAATATTATTCAAACGTCAACGGCGAGGAGGAGAAGCGCATGAGCGATCTTTTGAAAATGGGGGGTCTTTGGACTAACAAGGACAAGAACGGCAAGGAATATTTAGCCGGAGATTTCACGAATGGCACGAAGATTTTGATTTACAAAAACTCTTTTAAGGAGAAAGAGAGTCAACCCGATTGGCATTTTTACCTCTCCGAAAAACAGAAGAAAGATGAACAGGCGAGGAAGCCTGAACCGTCTGACATTCCATTCTAAGCAAATTATATGAAGTGGTTGAAGCACGAAACGGATGCGATGGATTCTGAAAAACTAAAGATGCTGATACATGAATTTGGCTTTGAAGGATACGGATGGTTTTGGAGAATTATGGAAA
>Ga0308021_10000409_pt1 | contig 20043 bp, 20 predicted proteins | sample Neamet351_FD_201296 | JGI IMG/M metagenome (GOLD analysis project Ga0308021, IMG submission 201296) | Marine microbial communities from water near the shore, Antarctic Ocean - #351 | ecosystem: Environmental > Aquatic > Marine > Unclassified | place: Southern Ocean | collected 2014-10-02
AGCTGCTGCCTTTAGTTTTTGTGCGTACTCCCGCGCCGCTGCAGGGTCGTGTATCGAACAAGGACCCACAATCGCCAGTAAACGATCATCTTCCCCGCTCAGTATGTTATGAATGGTGCTGCGAGCGTTGTCGACGGTTTTGGCGGCGGCATCGCTAACACCCAGCTCGGCAACAAGCTGCTCTGGTGAAATGAGTTCGTTGGTCTTTCGTATTCGTAGATCGTCTGTATTGGTTGTCATTAATTTGGCCTGTGAATGAAGCCCAACAATATACTACATATAGGCCAGGGTATCGATAATCCTCGCCCCTTTACTAGCAAGGCTCAGGTCACTTGGCCTATCAATATCCCGTAAAATACCAGGATCTGTACACTCTATAACACTCACTTTGGCGGCATACTTTGACAGTAACTCACGCGCGCCCACTTCACCGACGTGCTCTGTCAGTTCTCCAAAATAGTTTGCGCTAAAGGCTACGGGGTGCCCAGCACGGCCATCACACTGGGGACGACAAATTGCACCTGAAAAAAGCGAGCTCCCAAGTAAGTTATAGGTAGCTGGCCGGACAAACGGCATATCAGCCAGCGCGACAAGCACACCCTGCCAACCGGAAATATGCACGATGCCTTCCGCCAGGGTATGTCCCATTCCCAGGTTTGCATTTTCACAAACAACAAAATTGACACACATTCGATCACACATTTCTGCCGCGGCATCTTCACCGTTTGCAAGACACACCAAGGCAGGTAAGTTACTGGCCTGTATATTTTCAAGCGTCGCTTCGAGCACTGTTTGTCCGTTGGGCAAAAGTGCCAACCTCTTGTCGCTGCCAAAGCGAACACTACGTCCCGCAGCCAGCAATAAAATACCGACAGTCACTATGTCTGCTCCCGCTTGCGCCGCAATGCAGTGAGCTCCGCAACAATCGATATCGCAATTTCCATCGGTGTTTTGCTGCCAATGTCCAAACCCACTGGGGCGTGAAGAAATGCAATTTGTGCCTCAGAAAGGTCCAATTGCCGCAGGCGCAGCAAACGCTTCTGGGTGGTCTTCTTCGAACCCAGCGCCCCTACATACCAGGCTCTACTGGTCAGTGCTTCCATCAGCGCCATGTCATCAATGCGGGGGTCATGGGTCAAGGTAATCACGACACTGCGTGAGTCGTCGCCGTAATGGCGCACAGCATCATCGGGCATTCCCCCTGTCAGTGTTACATCAGGCCCCTCCCACTGTTGCAGTATTTTCTCGCGGGGATCAGTAACAATAACTTCATAATCCATCGCCATCGCGAGCTCTGCCAGAGATTGGCTCAACTGCCCGGCACCTACCAGCAACATACGCATACGTGGACCAAAACTGTGCTGTAAAATGTCACCGCTAAATGTCAGCGCTTGATAAGCGCTGTTAAAATCCAACTCAGTAGTGCCATTTTCAAGATCGACCGTGCGACGCAAACAAGCGCGCCGTTGTATAGCCTCGAGAGCCGACTCCAACCAATCACTATTCACATGTCCAGACAAAAGTACTTGCAGCAGAATGTGTAAACGACCACCACAGGGTAGCCCAAGGCGTTCATTTTGCTGCGCAGAGACGCCGTATTCGACAAGATGACAATCGTTGCCCACAAAGTCTCCGGCGAAAATTCTTTCGAGAAGATCTTCCTCCACACACCCACCCGACAGCGAACCTATCTGCTCCCCACTGTCCGTACAGGCCAATAGAGAGCCGATGGGACGAGGGGAAGAACCGACGGCTTCAACGATAGTGCAAAGAAAAACCTTGTGGCCAGATTCCAACCAGACCCTGGCCCGCTGTAATACTTCTAATTCAAGTGCTTTCATGCTTATTTACTAACACCCGTTTCTTGTTCAGTGCGCCATTGCGTATCCAGCAGTCGGCCAATGGTATTGGGCACTACAAGATGAGCCGCATACCAGGTGTGCAGACAGCGAATCCTGCCAAAATCGGCAATGCCGCCAATACCGCGATTCTGTAGTACTTGGTAGTAATTTAGCGAGCGCAGCTTTTCTTCAATAGCTGCCGTCATGTGACTGTTACGCAATGTAATATGTGCCCGATGATCGTCGACAAGGCTGGATTGTATCTGGGCGTCGTCATCCACAATTTTTTGCAAACGCTGGATCAACCCACCCGCCTCATCACCATCAATACGGTAAACAATGCCTGGATCTACCAGCCAGAACAAATTAGGAAACGGCGCATTATCGACCAGTGAAGCAACCCTAATCACCATGGGCTGACCCGAGGGCCCGCGAACGGCGATATCTTCAAGACCCCGAGGGTCCCTACCCAACAGCTGGGAAATGTGTTTCACAACATCATCAGTGAGAGTGGTTTTAGCTTCATTTGGCATGCGCGCAGTTTACGTTACCCAACTAACATTTGACATCCACAGACTAGATCTTTAGAGTTCAGCTCGTACTAGGTGCCTGTCACCCAGATATTTCGGGTTTTCAGGTTAAATGGGAAGTGTGGTAGGCCCGTTCACAGCGAACAGCCAAGACCACCGCTGCCCCCGCAACGGTAATGTAGCATTGCTACTATAGTCCGACACCTGCCTAGACATTCTTTTATCAATGGAGCGGAGGGCTTCGTTAAAGGCTATCTAGTGCACCGTGCATTGCATCTCCTTCTCTACCCTCCCTCATCAGCCCCTAGAGGCATGAGGATCATCATGAAAACTATAGCTCAACTCAGTGCACTGGCCGCAATTTTTGCAGCCTCGACACTATCGCTGGCTAATGACAAGCTAGAGGAAATTATTATTACCTCCTCTCGTGTAGAAATGCCCCTGCGAACAGTAGGCACCTCAGTATCAGTAATCACACAGCAGAATATTGAAGAGCGGGGATATAGCTCTCTGGTCGATGTGCTGCGTAGCCAGCCCGCGGTATCTGTTAGCAACACCGGAGGAGCCGGTAACGCCTCCGCACTGCGCATACGCGGAGAAGCCGGTTACCGAACACTTGTTCTACTCGATGGCATCGATATTTCAGACACTTCCGGAACCCAGGCCTCCCCCCGATGGGAACACTTGCAAAGTGCCGGTATAGGCCGGGTAGAGATTCTACGTGGCCCACAAGGCCTGATGTATGGTGCCGATGCGGGCGGTGTAGTGAACATCCAAAGCCGCCACGGGGATCAAGGATTGGGCGGAGAATTAACGGCTGAGGTCGGTCGCTACGATACCCAGCTATACACAGCCCATCTGGGTGGGGGCAACGATGACCTTGATTTTAGTATTTTCGCCTCAGACGTCGGCACCGGTGGCTTCAACTCACGCACTACAGATATACAACTTAAAGATAACGACGGCTACGAGAATACAACCGTCCATGCCCGGGTGGGATGGAACGCCTCAGAAGACCTTCGTTTTGAGTTAATCACGCACGACGTTGATGCCAATAATGAGTACGACAGTTGCTTCAGCAATGTTGATTTTTCCAACGTAGATGATTGTAGCGATGACTTTAGTCAAGCCAGCTACCGCGCCACAGCCGAGTTGGCTACGGGTTCGTTCAGCCACAAACTGGCCTACAGTGACTCGACTACGAAGAAGGAATTTTATTCCCAAGGTCAAAGTAGCTTCGCTGCCGACGGTGAACTGGAGCGCCTTGAATACCTGGGCAGCTGGAATGGAACAGAGTCGCTGCGTCTAATCTATGGTGTAGACCTTGAAACTGAATCGATAGACGACGGCAGCGTGGATGCCCAGCGCGACCAGGCAGGTTACTACGCAGAATACCAGGGTAATTTCGGCGAACAGATGTTTCTTACTGCCGGCGTGCGCTATGACGATAACGACGACTTCGGCACACATACGTCCTACCGCACAAGTATTGCGTATCTGGTCGACGTACCCAATGGTGAAGTAAAGTTAAAGGCCACCTATGGCACGGGCTTTCGCGCGCCCAGCTTGTATGAAATATCCTATAACAATGGGCCCTTCGCCGCGCCACCAGCTTCCCTCACAGCGCTCTTGGAGGAAAGTACTGAAGGCTTCGATTTGGGTTTCGCCTACTATGGGAACAACGGCACGTTTATCGAAATGGTCTATTTTGATCAAGAGATTAAAGATCTAATCGATTTCGATTTGATAGCCTACTCAGGCTATGTGCAACGTTCGGGAGATTCATCTTCTACCGGGGTTGAACTCTCTGGTAATGTTCCACTGGCCGACACATGGTTCCTAACCGGCAACTATACATACAACGAAGCAAAAGACCCGGATGGACAACAGCGCCTAAGGTCCCCAAAGCACCTGGTTAATCTTGGGGTCAGCTACCGACCTCATGGGACGCTCTCAATTAACCTTAACCTACGCGGCTCATATGACGCCGTGGACGGCTTAGGTGTAAAAATCGACGATTACGAAGTTGTCGATCTCAGCGCGCGTTATCAGCTGATGAATTCGATTGAGCTTTTTGGCCGGCTGGAGAACCTTCTGGGTCAGGATTATGAAGAGGTACCAACGTATAATACTTCGGGAATTGGCGGCTATGCTGGTGTACGCTTCTCATTCTAGATCGCACTGTTTCCCGGGAGCAATGGCATGAACGACTCGAAGCATAAAGCCGCAATGAAAAAACAAAAAGCCAACATCGATGCGTCCATTGCCGCTGCAGATATTGAGCGCGGCGTTTCATTGCTACTCACCGGTAATGGCAAGGGCAAGTCGTCCTCGGCCTTTGGTATGGTAATGCGGGCGCTGGGTTACGGGCATAAGATTGGTGTAATACAGTTCATCAAGGGTGAACAATTATCTGGCGAAGAAATCTATCTGCGCCAGCACTGCCCGCAGATAGAATTTTATCAAATGGGAACAGGCTTCACCTGGGACACCCAGGATAAGAGCGGAGACATAGCCGCAGCAAAAACTACGTGGGAGCATGCGAAACGTATGCTCGCAGACCCCAGCTTGGACCTTGTAGTAATGGATGAACTCACCTATATGATAGCCTTCAAGTATCTCGACGAAACAGAAATTGTCGACGCGATTAAGCACCGTCCCACCGAACAGAGCGTGGTTGTTACTGGCCGTGGTGGGGGCAGTAAACTCATCTCGGTGATGGACACCGTATCGGAAATTAAAGATGTGAAGCACGCTTACACTTCAGGCATAAAGGCGCGTAAGGGCGTGGACTATTAGCCACTTTGCAAACCGACGAAGCAGCCAAGCCAAGCTACTGATACTGGTTCTAATGCTGCTCCTACCTCTTGGTATAACACTGGGATTAAGCTTTGGCGCGGTGCCTCTCAGCCTTGCCGAGGTTCTAAAAGCTCTCGCGGAAACTATCCATGGCGACACACGCTCACAAAACTCTCTTATTGTTGGCCAACTTCGCTTGCCCCGTGTTTTACTGGCAGCTGTGATGGGCGCGGGTTTAGGTATGAGCGGTGCGGCTATGCAGGGACTGTTCCGTAATCCGCTGGCCGACCCTTCACTAATTGGCGTAACAGCAGGCGCGTCGTTGGGAGCGGCGCTGGTTATCGTGCTGGGAAACACCTTGCTACAGGGCTCTATCAGCCTGTTCGGCTATGTTGGCCTCTCCTTGATTTCCGTTGGTGCCTTCACAGGCGGTCTGATCGCAGTTTTCTTTGTATATAGGCTTGCCAGCTCTGGTAACGGCACATCGGTAGCGACTATGTTGCTGGCTGGAATTGCTATCACTGCACTCACCGGGGCCTTGGGCAGCCTTTTAGAATTCTATTCTGACAATCAAATGCTGCGCCGCATCAGCATGTGGAAAATGGGAGGATTAGATGGAGCCAACTATCCGCGCTTGTGGCTCGCATCCGTTGTCACAGCAGGGGTGCTACTCGCCCTACCCCGCTACGCTAAAGCACTGAACGCCCTACTATTGGGCGAATCCGAGGCCCGTCATCTGGGAATAAATGTCGACAGAGTTAAGCTTGCCCTGATCATATGGGTTGCTATCGGTGTGGGCACCTCAGTTGCCATGGTGGGCACAATTGCCTTTGTTGGTTTGGTGGTCCCCCATATGATGCGTATGCTAATTGGCCCCAACCACATTTACCTATTGCCGGCATCAGCACTGGCGGGGGCTATTCTTCTACTGCTAGCAGACACTCTATCCAGATTAGTGATCGCGCCAACGGAGTTACCCGTGGGTATTATCACGGCCATCATCGGCGTTCCATTTTTTGTCTCCCTGCTGCGTAACAGACATCATTACGGTATGCAGGGATGAGTGCACTGCAACTAAACAATGTTACGGTTGCACCGTGGGGCATTGCACTCCTTGAAGATATTAGCTTTACCCTCCAGCCAGGCGAAGTGCTGGGCGTAATAGGTCCAAATGGCGCAGGGAAAACAACTCTGTTAAACACCATTGCCGGTGACATTCCATTACACGACGGCGAATTTTTGGTGCACGGAAAACCGTACCGGGAATGGGATCGACGTTCACTCGCCAAAACAATGGCGTACCTGCAGCAGCTGTCACTTCTAAACTTTCCCTACACCGTAGAAGAGGTCATTCTTCTTGGCCGCAGCCCCCACGACACCGGAATTACTCGCGACAGCGAAATATTGGAAGACGTATTGCAGTTGGCAGATATCACAGACCTACGCGATCGTTTGTATACTCGCCTGTCCGGTGGTGAAAAACAGCGCGTACAATTGGCGCGGGTCTTTAGCCAAATATGGCAAAAGAACACCATGGAGGGAACATTGCTTTTATTGGATGAGCCAACAGCAGCCCTGGATATACAGCATCAACAAGGTACCACTGATGCCATAAAAGAGCTGGCGGGGAAAGGTTGTGCCATTGTTTTGGTCGTTCACGATTTTAATGTGGCGGCATCACTTGCAACGCGGCTTTTGGCCCTGAAAAATGGCAAACAAGTTGCATTCGGAAAACCCCTCGACGTCTTCACTGAGAAATTTTTTACCGATGTATTTGCAGCCGATGTCGCTATTGTAGAGCACCCGAGTCGCAGCCAACCCATGATAATTTCCCGCTAGCGCCGCAATGATAAAGTACTTTCTTCTTTTATTGCTCTCAAGCGCCACTGCCGCAAGCACAATTACCGTTGAGGATTTTATCGGCAGGACTGTCACTCTCACGACCTCGGCAAACCGAATTGTTGCCCTCGCCCCCCACAGTGTTGAAAACCTCTACAGCGCTGGCGCCGGTGAAAAAATTGTGGGGGTTGTCAGCTATAGCAACTACCCCGAGAAAGCGACACAGGTACAGCAAGTAGGCAGCTATAGCGCCTTTAGTCTGGAAACTATTGCCTCGCTAAAGCCAGACCTGATTGTCATGTGGGGCTCGGGCAACGGTATGCAGGCTTTACAAAAACTAGAGACACTTGGCATAGCTGTTTTCGTCAGTGAACCACGGCAACTCAGTGATATTCCGCGGGATATTCGTCTGCTCGGGCAATTGGCGGGCACCTCGAAAATCGCCGAAACCGAGGCAATGCGTATTGAGAATGAGTTTGCGAGCCTGGCAACCCAGTTTACATCGTTAGAAGAGTTGAAAGTTCTCTACCAGATATGGGATGACCCGTTGCAAACCCTCAATGGCGATCACCTGATCAGCCAGATTATAGAACTATGTGGCGGCAAAAATATTTTTTCGGATACGAAAAGCCTAGCGCCAAAAATTAGTCTTGAATCTGTCCTACTACGTAACCCCGATGTGATTGTGGCCAGCGGCATGGACCACGCCAGACCGCAATGGCTGGACGAATGGCTGACCTATCCCTCGGTACAAGCAGTGAAGAACAACGCGATGTTTTTTGTAGACCCCGATCATATTTTGCGTCCTACGGCACGAGTGGTCATGGGGGCTAACTCTCTGTGCAATAAATTGGATTCTGTGCGCCACCCTCGATATACGCAAACCGCTGTAGACGCTTTCCTTCGTGTTCAACCGATTCCATAAACATAGCCAGTGGTCTGACCCACAAACCACCCTCTCCATATAGCGGGGAGTACACCACTAACTCCTCGCCGGTTTCAGAGTGAGTCGCAAGCCCCTTCACCTCATATTCCGCGCCTTTGAAATGTCTATATCTACCTTGCTTGAGAGCCATAGTACTTCTCGTTTTTACAAAGTGGCGCGTAACTAATCCAGCAACTCGGGCTGCTCTGCCACGATCACATCATACAAGGGCTGAAAACTAAACCAGCCAGCTAGGTGAGAACCGATAGTTCCGCGTGTTAGTTCGGCATATTCAGGGGTAATAAGTTTTGGTGTTCCGGCGGCCTCAGCCAGCAACTGGGCCTGGCAGCTTCGCTCCATAGTGATATACCACCACGCGGCTTCATCAACACTTTCGCCCACTGTGAGTAAGCCGTGATTTTGCAAGATTATCGCTTTATTATTACCCAGTGCGGCTGCAAGTTTTTCACCTTCACTGGTGTCTAAGACCACACCGCGAAAGTCATTAAATAGGGTATGATTATTATAAAATGCACAGGAATCCTGAGTAATGGGGTCTAACAAACGGCCCAAAGAAGACCAGGCTTTGCCGTACACTGAATGTGAGTGTGCGGCAGCTGTGACTTCCGGGTGCGCCATGTGAATTTGCGAGTGAATGGTGAAGGCCGCACGATTTAACAATCCTTTGCCTTCAACGACTTCCCCTTCGTGGCTCACCAGAAGCAAGTCGGAAACTTTCATCTGCTTGAAGGATTTACCCATGGGGTTCACCCAAAAGTGATCCGTTTGACCTGGATCACGTACGGTAATATGGCCCGCAACACCTTCGTCAAAACCGAGTTTTCCGAACAGACGTAATGCAGCTGAAAGTTTTTCCTTACGGTCTTTACGTATTTCATCAATTGACTCAGGTTGCCCGCTCATTACTGTATTTTCGGCGTCCTGATTCATAACAATGTTATTAGTTGCACTATCCATTGTGATTAATTCCTCGCTAATTAAATAGTCAGTCTAGTGTGGTAATGAACGAGCCAGCAACTCCTGAACCTCAGGATTAGGTGCACCCTCGTTTTCCAGCTCAGCAGCTACCCCTTGCAGCGCTGGCCCCACCTTAACCCTTACCTCTTCCGGACGCAGGGCTTCACCACATTCGCTGCAGGCAAGCACCGGCTTTGTCTTCTTCGCGCAGGACGTATGGGTATACTCAAGGGGTACACCTTCACCGCCGTCCATCCATTCGTCTCCCCAGCGCCCCAGACTCATTAGCACAGGGTAGAGACTCAGGCCCTTGCGGGTGAGTCGATACTCGTAGCGTACGGGTTTTTTATTATAGGGGACTTTGACCAAAACGCCGTGCTCTACAAGCTTGCCTAAACGTTCAGACAAGCGGTGTCGAGTAATACCCAAATTATGCTGGAATTTGTCGAAGCGGCGGGTACCCAAAAAAGCATCGCGCAAAATTAGCAGCGTCCAGCGCTCACCCACGACAGATAAAGCTCGTGCAACCGAACAAATTTGCTGGTCTATTTCATCCCACCGCATGGGCGACCTCGCTAGCTATTAATACCAAAATATCCTAAAGATATTCATCTTAGTGTTCTACTATAACAGGGCGAACAAAAAAAAGGAGCGGATAGTTAGTCCGCCCCTGTGTACTTTCGGCTAGTTGTTTACCCGAATTGGTTCATGGTGTTATCTTCACCCGATGCCTTCAGAGCCTGATCACCGGAAAAATACTCCTTATGATCGTCACCCATGTTAGATCCAGCCATATCCTGGTGTTTAACGCAGGCAATACCCTCGCGCAACTCCTTGCGTTGAACGCCCTTAACATAGGCCAGCATGCCTTCTTCGCCAAAGTAACCTTTGGCCAGATTGTCAGTAGATAGAGCTGTTGTATGGTAGGTAGGCAACGTTATGAGGTGATGAAAAATACCCGCTTCACGCGCTGAATCTGCCTGGAAAGACTGAATCTTTTCATCGGCAGCTATCGACAGTTCAGACTCATCGTAATCAACGCTCATCAGCGCATCACGGTCATATGCTGAAACATCTTTACCCGCTTCAGCCCAAGCATCAAATACCTGCTGACGGAAGTTCAGCGTCCAATTAAACGATGGTGAGTTGTTGTACACTAGCTTGGCATTGGGGATAGTTTGACGGATGGCATCAACCATATTGCCAATCTGACGAACATGTGGTTTTTCAGTTTCAATCCATAGCAAATCGGCGCCATTTTGCAAACTGGTAATACAATCCAGTACGCATCGTTCTACACCGGTGTCCTCCTTGAATTTATACAAGCCGTTGGGCAAGCGCACAGGCTTAACCAGTTTGCCGTCCTGCTTGATAACCACATCGCCCTCGTTCACGTCGTCGGCAGAAGCCACTTCATTGGTTTCCAGGAATGCGTTGTATTTGTGAGCTAGGTCACCAGCACTAGTAGACACCGGGATTTTCTGGGTTAGACCAGCACCCAATGAATCGGTACGCGCAACAATAATACCGTCGTCAACACCCAGTTCTAGGAATGCATAGCGAATAGCGTTAATTTTAGCCAGAAAATCCTCATGAGGAACGGTTACTTTGCCGTCCTGGTGACCACATTGCTTCGCGTCTGATACCTGATTTTCGACCTGAATGGCACAGGCTCCTGCTTCAATCATAGCCTTGGCTAACAGATAAGTTGCCTCTTCGTTTCCAAAACCGGCATCGATATCAGCAATGATTGGCACAAGGTGTGTTTCGTAGTTCTCAATATCGTTCAGTACTTGTTTCTCTTTTACCTGATCGTTCGCCGCTCTCGCGTCATCCAGATCGTGAAACAAATGGCCCAGTTCGCGGGCGTCAGCCTGACGCAAAAAGGTATACAGCTCTTCAATCAGCGCAGGCACAGATGTTTTCTCATGCATGGACTGGTCGGGAAGGGGACCAAACTCGGAGCGCAGTGCCGCAATCATCCAGCCTGACAAGTACAAATAGCGCTTACTAGTCGTACCGTGGTGTTTTTTGATCGCTAGCATTTTTTGTTGGCCGATAAAGCCGTGCCAGCAACCCAGAGACTGGGTGTACTGCGACGAGTCAGCATCGTAGTCAGCCATATCTTTGCGCATAATTCCGGCTGTGTATTTGGCAATATCAATACCGGTTTTAAAGCGGTTTTGCGCTTTCATCCTAGCGGCAGATTCTGGGCTTATAGCACCCCAGGCACTGCCCTGCTCTGCGCGCAACTTGACGACTGCGTCTATATCAGTTTGGTAATTTGACATGGAAGTACCTCTGTTTTAGCAATGTGGATTGAGTAACTTGGCGGGTATAGTAGAGGCACAGGTAGTATAATTGAAATCAATAGTATATATCCCTACTATTCATTACATGAATTATTAAGAAAAACAAAATAGGGTTGGAAACAGTAATTCTGAGCAAAATAAAGGAGAGCATTTGCTCCCCTTTTCTAAATGCAGACCTACAGCTCAAATTTCGAAGCGATAGCGGCGCAGATAAACTGCCCCCCACAACGCCAGCGCTGCAAACATCACACCACCAACCAGGTTAGGGTAGCTGATAGCAGACCAGTCCGGGCCATAGAGGTAGAAACCAACCCCCCTTGATTCCTCAACATAGTGTGGCAAATGGTAACCTACAGCGGTGGTGACATAATCGCTGTCCAGAAAGAATTTTTCAATAAAGCCCAGAGCCAGTACGGGTGCAAACGCCAACATAAATGGGGAACGCTTTGCTGCGGCCGAAGCCAGTAGTATCCAGGCATAAAAAGGTGCCATCCATATAGCCGAAAGAACCCAGCCGCTGATTTGATTAAAAAATAAAGAAACAAAATCCACATGCCCGATAATCAGCTCCAATGGGTCCATATCCATACGCGACACCATCAGCATAGCGAGCACAACACATATCAGCTGGATCAACACCGATACTGCGATATAAATGAATGGGGCAACGAGTATCGCTATACCAAATTTGCACAGCACCTCTTCCCACTCGGAAACCGGCATAGATTTCCAAAATAAAATACTGCGGTCTTTTCTATCCTGGTATAAGGAGTTCATCAAGTAGTTAATTGTGACCAGAATAAGCACCAAGATAAGTAAATTGTGTAGCATATTAAGCATAGGGTTGAGGCTTTCGTATTCATCACTAATATGCGTTGAAATATCTTTTTTAGATTTAGGCTCGAACATCCGATCTTTGGAAAAGCCCCAATCCTTTGGCGCAGCCAGATCTTCACTATTTTCGATAGTGTAGGTTTGTACTGTCTGTTCGCCCATTTCATCAATATGAATAGTGACATTCATGCTACTGGCATTTTCTTCATCCAGTAACACCTGCATCACAACGTCACCCATAATACTTACCCTGTTGGCAAGCAACACACTGGCCAACATTATCAAGGTGAGCACTACGGCTATTACAATGGGAGTCCAGAACAGCGCAAATTTACTTTCCTGTATTTCTCGTTGAATCAGGGTAACTATTCGGTTCGACTTTAATCTGTCCATGTCTATTCTCCCCCGACTTTTGCGACAAACAAATCTGACACCGAGGGCGTATGTAACTCGCCCAGTGATTCGAGAATGTCTCGCGAAATGCCTTCGTAAATCATTGCCTTACCACCCAGTATGGTACGCGAACCAATGTGTGGTATTGCCTGCGCCCTTGCTACCGCGTCACCAACAACGTGCAGCTCTATATAGTCATCCTCGATAGCGAGCATAGATTTATGCAACACGATTTTTCCCTTGTCCATAAAAGCCACATCGGTGAGAATATTTTGTACTTCTTCAATTTGATGAGTAGAGATAATAATGGTTCTTTCACCATCAAAATAATCATTGAGTAATTGATCGAAAAAACGCTTTCTGAATAAAATATCTAAACCTAAAGTCGGCTCATCAAGGATAAGTAACTTGGCATCAATAGCCATGACCAACGCCAAATGTAGTTGTACCGTCATTCCCTTAGACAGGTTTTTTACTTTCCGGGAGAGCTTAATTTCGGTTGTTTCTAAGACGTCTTCTGCCTGCCCCCTATTGAAACGCGGATGCACGCCCCCCACGTAGTCCAACAGTTGGCCTACTGTCATCCAACGCGGTAACACCGCAGTGTCGGCGATAAAACACACCTGCTCCATCAGTTCGAAGCGTTTCTCACGAGGCTTAGTGCCCAGCACATCCAGTTCTCCATCATATGCGCTGAGGCCCAGTAGAGCGCGCAGTAAAGTCGTCTTACCTGCGCCATTGGGGCCGATAAGGCCGAGTACAGAACCGGACTTCAATTCGAAATTAATCTGATCAATAGCCCTGATATCGCCAAAAGACTTTGACAGCCCTTTAGCTGTAATGATGTTAGCCATCAGTTTTCCTCTCCCGTACTGAGCAGCCATTCGAGTATGCTGTTCATATCTAACCTCAAAATTTTTACACGCTAGGCGAAAGTCGAACTGCACTTTCACTAATTCCTGATATGTCTTGGCAACCCTGAGGTGATCTATCTGGTAGTCGCCGCCACCTGCCGAGGGAAGGCTACGCCTCACCTTCGGCAAATGATCCATCTATAATACGCTGCACAACTAAGTCTTTGATCAGTTTTAGCTACAATTAGGGCGTGGCTGAAGGCAGTGATTTTTGCATATTCTTGGCAATAGTATAAGCGATTAGCTTAGCACGTTCTGTCCGCTCGCCCGCGTAGTCTTCATTGAGCGTTGCCACAAATAAATCCACCCAACGCTGAAAATCCCGCGCGTGAAGCGCACGCTTTCCGTGTAGCTGGCGGTGTATATTCATCGTGTGTCGTTGATAGCGCTTGTCACCCAACAAGAGCTTGCACCAATAGTCTTTGATATGAGGAAGGTGCACGGCCAGGTCCACGTCTGCCACATCAATAAAGATGGGTGCGAGCTTGGGGTCGGCGAGTATTTTTTTGTAAAAGCAATCGACAAATTCCTCGATGTTCTCTCGATTGTCCAGATCGTGGACTTGCATGAGGACTAACGTCTTCTCCCATACTTATCTTTAGGGCTTTCTTTGGCAATTGCTTTGACGCGGCGCTTGCGTGTCACTTGCCTGGCAGTGAGTTTGTCGCGTTTTTCGGCGAAAGGGTTTTCGCTAGCCTTGAATTCTATCCTCACCGGCGTGCCCACCAGGTCCAGCTCCCGGCGAAAGACTTTTTCGAGATAGCGCTGGTAACTCACTGGAACTTTGCCAGTCTGGTTGCCATGAATCACCACAATGGGAGGGTTTTTTCCGCCTGCGTGAGCGTAGCGCATTTTGATACGTCGGCCGTTTATCATAGGAGGTGCGTTGTCAAATACGGCCCCCTCCAGTATGCGAGTGAGCGCATTTGTGTTCAGTTTTTTGGTGGCTGATTGATAGGCTGCATCCACCGAAGCGTAGAGGTGTCCAACACCGGTGCCATGTAAGGCAGAAATGAAATGCGTGTCGGCATAGCTGGCAAACTGTAAGCGTCGGGATAAAGCTTCTTTAATCCGGTCTTTTTCGTAGGTGTCCAAACCATCCCATTTATTGATGGCAATCACCAACCCTCGGCCCGCTTCGATGCAATGGCCCAACAGGTGTAGATCCTGGTCAACGATACCCTCCTGGGCGTCCATCAGTAGAACAACCACGTGGGCGTCATCAACCGCCTTCAGAGTCTTCACAATGGAAAACTTCTCTACGGTCAGCTTGATATTCTTTCGACGCCTAATACCCGCCGTGTCAATAAGCGTATAGTGTTTGTCATCGCGCTCAAAATCGATATAAATGCTGTCGCGCGTAGTGCCGGGTTCGTCGTAAACCACCACACGATCTTCACCCAACATACGGTTCACCAAAGTCGACTTACCTACATTGGGTCGCCCTACCACAGCCACCCGCGTAGTATCACCATGATGAGCGATGCGATCCAACTCTTCTGCAGGGTAATCCGCAAGAATTTTATCGATCATCGCGCGCACGCCGCGCCCATGGCTGGCAGCAATAGCATGCATGGAGTCTACGCCCAGGGCGTAGAAATCACTTACCGCTAGTTCTTCATTTACACCGTCAATTTTGTTAATGACCAGATGGAAGGACTTATTACGCTGACGCAAATGTTTGGCCAGTGACTCATCGATGGGGCTAAGCCCTTCCCGTGCATCCACCAGAAACAAAACGGCATCAGCCTCCTCTATTGCCAACAGAGACTGGCCGGCCATTTGTGTGTCGATGCCCTGCTCGTCACCGCTTATTCCGCCCGTATCGATGACGATAAAAGGGCGGGTATCCATTCTGGCTTCGCCGTATTTTCGATCCCGGGTCAAGCCGGGGAAATTGGCTACCAGTGCGTCACGACTGCGCGTGATTTGGTTGAATAGGGTCGACTTCCCGACATTAGGGCGCCCAACCAAAGCGATCACAGGAAGCATTGGGACTTAGTCCCTTGCCGTGATTTTGTAGGCGACCAGTTTGCCGCTGTTACCGTATACATAAAGTCTATTGCCATCGGCTAGCATATCGGCACGCGCGCCGTCGCCATCGACTTTCACCCTTCCTACAAACTCACCATCTATCTGGGACAGCAGATGGACATAGCCTTCAAAATCAGCCACTGCAAGGTAACTGCTAACAGGGGTGGGGCGAGATAATTCGCGGTAACCGAGTGCGGGCTGCGACCAGCGCTCGCCCTGCCCATTGCGTAAGTACGCTATTACTGTGCCGTCTTCGTCTGTGACATACACGTTGCCAAAGCCCTGCGACACCCCAGCAAATGAGGAAATATCTTGTTGCCACATCTTGCGACCGGAAGGCACGTCAATGGCGACAAGCCGCCCCTGGTAGCTGGCAGCGTACAACTCCTTGCCTACCAGTAGCATAGTGCCATCTACATCGACAATTCTCTCAATCTCGGATCGCCCTTGGGGAATAGCCACGCGAGCTTCCCACGCAATCGCACCGGTAGTGGCCTCCAGGCTTAGAACCCGGCCATTAGCGAAGCCTACATAAACCATATTGTTGCTAAGTATGGGCGTACTGGTACCGCGCACTGTAAGCACCGGCACGTTACTGTTGAACACCCATAATTTTTCACCGGTTTTAAAGTCCAGCCCCTGCACCCTGCCTTCATAACTTTGGGCGACCACGACACGGCCATTTCCCTGAGGTGGCGCCAGCACCTCACCGTTAACCCGCGTGATCCAATTGAGAGACCCGTCTGAAGTACTAAGCTGTATAACCGAGCCATCCGTACCGCCCAAAAGTAGGGCATTTTCATAAATACCGACTCCACCCGAAATACTGACATCGAGATCAACACTCCACTGTTTTTTGCCGCTATTGCGCTCTATTGATATAACTTCACCGTCGGCTGAGGCGACATAAATACTATCTCCCGAGATAATCGGCTGAATTTTCAAATAGCCCTTACCCTGGCCATCGCCAACACCTTTGGACCAGAGCTTTTTAATGTTTACCGTTTCATTGATATCTACCAGTTCAACCGGAGCGGTGAGGTCTTCCTCGTCGCCCATGTCAAACCAACCCTTCACCGTACTACAGGCGCTCAGCGACAGCACAAGGGAAAGTGTCAGAAGGGTGCGCGGGAACATAATTGAAAGTCTCATACTAACCTTCCTGCTTTGCGGTAGTGTTAACGCTCTGGGGATCATCCGGGGTCTGTGCTTCATTCGCGCTGGCCGAAATGTCTACGGTTCTGGCGGGAATAGGCGTGAGCTGTTGCAGCTTCTGCTCCAAAGTGGCCAGCGAGCCATCAACGCCAGTCTCTGCCAAAGTATTCTTAGCCACAAAATAGGCCGCCTTTGCCTCATCCAAACGACCCAGCTCCATGTAGACATCTCCTCTGGCCACCTCATAGGAGGCCGTATAGGCACCACCTCTACCCGTTTCGAGTATTGCGAGAGCCTGATCTGTATCGCCGGTGGAGGCCAGCACTCGGGCAAGACGCAAGCTTGCAATATCGGCAATATCAGATTTAGCCGGAGCCTTGCTTAACACCCATTTTAGCTGGGTTTTTGCCTGCTCCAGATCATTACTCTGCACCGCAATTTTGGCCAGTTGAAGTGCGGCAAACAGCGCATAGCCTGAACGGGTATATTGTACTTTTATCTGTTCCGCAAGGTCTGTGACTTCGGAGAAATCTGCCCCCGGTGCCGTGCTGCTAACAGATAGCTGTTGCAGCAGAAACTGGTAGTCGTGGGACGCGGCCTCACCAAGCTGCTGATCGTGGCTCTTCCAGGCCTGCCAACCAAAGCCGGCAGCGAGAGCCACCACAATGCTTATCATTATTGAGCGGCCATTTTCATCCCACCAGCGACGGATAGCTTCAACCTGTTCTTCTTCAGTACGATATGTGTCCATATTTACAGTTACTCACTCACTCTCAAATCAATTATTGGTAAGCGCTGCGCTTAGCACCGCCCGTAATTCTTGCAAAGGAAAACTCTGTTGCGCCACCCTCTGCTCACTGCCTTCCTGCACCCGCAGATGCTTCAAGGTTACCCTGCCAGCAGCCACCTCGTCTTGGCCCCACAATAAAGCGACACGCGCGCCGCTTTTGTCGGCTTTCTTCATCTGACTCTTAAAACTTCCGCCGCCAGTATGCTGGACAATTCGGTACTGCGGTAATTCGTCACGCAATATTTCTACCGCTGACAACGCGACTTTATAGGCATCATCACCAGCAGCCACCACGTAAACATCTGCCATGTTGGGAATCGGTATTTCGCCCTCTGGCAATTCAGCCAACAATAACACCAAGCGTTCCATGCCCATTGCAAAACCAATCCCCGGTGTATCTTTTCCACCCAACTGCGCCACTAGTCCATCGTAACGCCCGCCTGCGCACACCGTACCCTGGGCGCCCAATTTATTAGTAACCCACTCGAAAACGGTCTTATTGTAATAATCCAAACCTCGAACCAAGCGCGGATTAATGCTGTATACCACCCCCGCTGTATCGAGCAGTAAACAAAGGCGGGTAAAGTCGTCTTTTGATTCTTGGTCGAGAAAGTCTGACATCTCAGGGGCACTATCAAGCAAGGCCTGGGTAGTCTGGTTTTTGCTGTCGAGAATGCGCAGCGGATTAGTCTCGAGGCGACGCTGACTGTCCTCGTCCAGATCGTCTACAAATCCACGTAGATATTCAACCAGCGCGGTGCGGTATCGGCTGCGACTTTCACTACTACCTATGGAATTGAGTTGAAGTTCAACACCATCGGCGATACCCAATTTCTGCCACAGGCGCCCACTCATTAAAATGAGCTCAGCATCTATATCTGGGCTTGCTACACCGAAGGCTTCTACACCTATCTGATGAAACTGACGTTGGCGACCTTTTTGCGGACGTTCGTAACGAAACATAGGGCCGGCATACCAGTAGCGCTGTGGTGTATTGAGCACGCCTGCCTGAATCGCCGCGCGCACGCACCCGGCGGTACCCTCGGGCCTCAAACTGAGGCTCTCTCCATTGCGATCGTCAAAACTGTACATTTCCTTTTCTACAATGTCGGTCACCTTACCGATAGAGCGCGTGAACAACTCAGTGTGCTCTACAATCGGTAGGCGTACTTCTCCATAACCATAACTTTCAAGTACGTCGGCGATGGTGTGTTCGAGATGCTGCCAAAAAGGTGAATCGTCGGTTAAGATATCGACCATCCCCCGGACAGAGCGGTACTTACTCACGGATTTTCCTCGAGCTTGTTTTGACGTTCCATATTGGCCGCGCGTTCGCGAATGACCTTCTCTAGGTGATCGACAAAATTTTCATTACTTATTTTGTGGTCTGGCTCTCCATCAACATAAATAAGATTGCTGGGCGTGGCGCCGGTCAAGCCAACGTCGGCTTCTTTCGCTTCACCAGGGCCATTGACTATACAGCCAATAACCGCAACATCCATGGGCGTGCGAATATCTTCCAGGCGCTGTTCCAGAATATTCATAGTGCTAATCACATCGAAATTTTGCCTCGAACAACTGGGGCAGGCAATAAAATTAATACCATTACTGCGCAGTTTAAGACTTTTAAGTATTTCAAAACCGACTTTTACCTCTTCTACCGGATCGGCGGCCAGAGAAACACGCAGGGTATCGCCGATGCCATCGCGTAGCAGCATACCTATACCGATAGCCGATTTGACGGTGCCGCCGCGCAGCCCCCCGGCCTCAGTGATACCAAGGTGTAAAGGCTGCTCTATTTGTTGCGACAACAAACGATAAGCATCCACCGCCATAAAAATTTCCGATGCCTTCACACTGACTTTGAAGTCCTGGTAATCAAATTTGTCGAGAATATCAACATGGCGCAGCGCTGACTCCACTAGAGCTTCGGCAGTGGGCTCGCCATACTTACGCTGCAAATCCTTGCCCAGTGAACCGGCATTTACGCCTATGCGAATAGGAATACCCTTGTCACGGGCACTGTTGATAACCTCCCTCACCTTATCGTCCCGACCAATATTTCCCGGATTAATGCGCAGACAATCCACACCGTACTCGGCTACCTTAAGCGCGATTTTATGATCGAAGTGAATGTCGGCCACTAAAGGCACGGATACCTGGGCACGAATCGCCTTGAACGCCTCGGCCGCATCCATACTGGGGACCGACACTCGAACAATGTCAGCACCTGCATCTGCAATTGCCTGTACCTGCGCCACAGTGGCCGCCACATCACAGGTTTCTGTATTGGTCATACTCTGCACACTGATGGGCGCATCGCCGCCCACAGGAACATCTCCAATATAAATCTTGCGCGTAGGTCGTCTAGTGATTGGAGATTTAAATGTCATGAGAAATTTCCCTGCAACCACCACAAGACGGCAAAAAGTAAAAACAAAGAACACAGACCAACTACGATGCCACGGCCTGTCTTGTGGGGAGGCAATTCTGTGGGAGTCGTTTTCTCGGAAGTAACCGAGCCGATATCATCGCGCTCTTCGACAGTTTCAAAAGCGGCCATCAGCTCTTTTTCATCAAGTTTTACCAGACGCCCAAAGGCCTTCACATAGCCTTTGGCAAAAGAAGGACGTAGCAAAACTGAGTACTCATCTCTCTCTATAATAGCGACATAACCAGGCATCCAGTGGAGTCTGTCA
>Ga0308021_10000413_pt1 | contig 19933 bp, 18 predicted proteins | sample Neamet351_FD_201296 | JGI IMG/M metagenome (GOLD analysis project Ga0308021, IMG submission 201296) | Marine microbial communities from water near the shore, Antarctic Ocean - #351 | ecosystem: Environmental > Aquatic > Marine > Unclassified | place: Southern Ocean | collected 2014-10-02
GGCACCTGCTTGGAAAAGCCGGTGAACCTGCAGCGGTCGCTATTACTGACACAATTGCTGTGGAATCTCTTCAGGGAATAGAAGAGGGAGCGGGGGAAACACGGCTTGACCTTAATCTCAGGGGTATTATTTCATCTGCAGATGATGGTCTGGGCCATGCCATTATTGAATATAAATCAAAGCAGAAAATTTATGCGGTAGAGGATAATCTTCCAGTATCGGGTCGGGTTACTCTAGCTAAGGTTATGCCAGATCGCGTGGTTATTGATAATCGGGGCATCTATGAGCTGCTCATTTTGTACGCCGACAATACGCTGTCGCCCCAGCTCGCCGCCTCCACTGCAAAGGCTGTGCCAAAGGGCGAGTCTAAATATGTGGATATGAGGGCTGACGCCCGCACGACCAGGCTTGCTAAAGCTTATCGCCATCGGTTGTATAAAAATCCTGAGTCGCTCGCGGAACTGGTGCGAATTAGTCCTGTGCGAGATGGGGACGTGTTGCGCGGATACCGAGTTGCACCCGGTTCGGATGATGCTCAGTTTTCTGCCTTGGGCTTTAAGCGAGGAGATCTGGTAACCAATGTCAATGGCATTGCCCTCAATGACCCAGGGAATACCATCCGCCTCTACCAGCTGATGCGCGGCGCCGGCGAGGCTGTATTTGATCTGGAACGTGGCGAGCAGCTAGTCACTGTTACAGTCAGCCTTGATGATGCCAATATTGAACAATGATACAGTCAGAGAGTCTGCTGCGAGTATCTTACACTGACAGGAATAGGGAATAATTGGGTGATAGGATTGGGTCGATTAAAGAGAGTATTGTCTGTTTGCCTGTTGGCGAGCGCGGTTGTCAGCACATCCGGGGTTGTCGCCCAGGATTATACGGTTAACCTCAAAGAGACTGATATTCAGGAACTCATTAAGTTTGTCTCTGAAGTAACCGGCACAACTATTGTGGTTGACCCGGCGGTAAAGGGTAAGGTCAAGGTGGTTTCTGCCAAACCTGTATCGCGCAGCGAGCTGTATGACTTGTTTCTCGCTATTTTGGAAGTACACGGTTATACCGCAGTGCGCTCGGGGGGCATCGTGCGTGTTATTCCCAGCAAAGACGCCCGCTCCGCGCCCGTCTCGGTGCGCGCAGCGGGAGATGTCGGCAACAACGATGAATACGTCACGCAGGTTTTCAATCTGGAAAATATTTCTGCCGCCAAACTCATTCCCGTGCTGCGCCCGCTGGTTCCCCAGCAGGCGCATATGGCAGCTTACGCCCCCAGTAATGCCATTATAATCTCCGATATTGCGTCCAACATAAATCGTATACGCGCCATTATCGAGCGTATGGATAAGTCGGCTATACAAAAAACCGATATCGTGAAACTGAAATACGCCGTAGCTGAAGATATTGTCGGTATGCTGGACAAGTTGAACGCGGCTGAAGCCAAGCAGTCTGGCGTGCTAGAGCCCGAGGTGTTGCTAGTCGCCGATGCCCGCACCAACAGTGTACTAATTAATGGCGATGAGGTTGAGCGCTCTCGCATCCACAAGTTGGTGGCTTACCTGGATACGCCATTAGAGCAAAGCGGCAATGTGAAGGTTGTCTATCTGGAGTATGCCCAGGCTAGCGACCTTTCAGAAGTGCTCACCCGAGTGATGCAAAATATTTCCCGTCTAGATCCAGGTGATGGAACAAAAGGAACGAGCGTTAAAAATACTTCAACTATAGAGGCGGATGAAGGAACCAACTCACTCATTATTACCGCCGACACGGATGAAATGGCCGCGCTTGAAGGGGTAATACAGCGGCTGGATATTCGCCGCGCACAGGTTCTGGTCGAAGCCATCATTGTTGAAATGGAACTTATCGACGGACAAGATCTGGGGCTGCAATGGTTGTTTGCAAGCGACAACGGCAGCTTCGGTAGCAACATCAATGCGGGTGATGCACGGGCTGGTAATCTCGCTGCTGCGGTGCTGCCGCCAGCAGCTGATGATGGCACGATTTCCGATCCGGATCTGGGTGACCTTGCCGCTGCTTTGGCATCTACCCCGGGGTTTTCCATGGGTTGGGGCACAATCAGCAGAGATTTGTCCATGACAGTTATCCTCAATGCACTAAAAGCACAACAAAATGCCAACATTCTCTCAACACCCAGCCTGTTGACTCTGGATAACGAAGAGGCCTATATCACTGTTGGTCAGAATGTGCCGTTTGTAACGGGGTCATTCACTAACACCGGGTCCGGCGGTGATGGTGCAACAAATCCGTTCCAGACGATCCAGCGTGAAAACGTCGGTATCACCTTAAGGGTCACACCACACATCAATGAGGGCGACTCGGTAGTGCTAGAAATAGAGCAGGAAGTGTCCAGTCTGTCGGGTCTTTCTGTTGTCGCATCAGACTTGATAACCAATGAACGTAAAGTGAAGACCAAGGTTTTGGCGGCCGATGGGCGCATGGTTGTGCTGGGGGGGCTGATAAAAGAAGATGTTCAGGACTCTACGCAAAAGGTTCCTCTACTCGGTGATATCCCTTTTCTCGGACGGCTGTTTCGCAGCGATGCGGTGAAACGTACGAAAACCAATTTGTTGATCTTTATCCGCCCCACTATTATTCGTGACTTCGCGCAAATGGAGGGCGCTACAGCCAATAAATATCGCTACATACGCGACCAGCAACAAATGCGCTTAGACAAAGGTGTGGAATTCCTACCCGATGAAGGCCTTCCGCTTTTGCCTGAGTGGGAAGAGCAAATTAAGCAGCTGGAAGAAATCAAATTCGAGAGCGAGGCGGCGGGGACAGGGGGTTCATGACAGCATTCGACAATGCCTCTGTAGCGCTGGATCGGGGTGAGGTTCCGGTGGAAGCGGCGCGTGGAGAATTCCGCTTGCCCTTTACCTTCGCTAAACAACATGGCGTGTTACTCGATGGCGAATGTGAACCGCCTTTGCTCATTCATCAGGCCCTGTTGCCACTGTCGGTGCTTACTGAAGTGCGCCGCTATCTCGGCAAGGGCTTCGAATTAGAGATGGTATCCGAAACCCAATTCCAAAAGCGCCTGGGCCAGAGTTATCAACGTGGAAATAATGAAGCGGTGCAAATGGCGGAGGACATCAGCTCAGACGTCGATTTAAGTCGTCTGGCAGACGAGATTCCCGCGATAGGTGACCTGATGGACGCCGAAGATGATGCGCCCATTATTCGCTTGATTAATGCAGTGTTGTCACAGGCCGTACGACAAAAGGCCTCCGACATCCACGTGGAGACCTTTGAGGACCGCCTTAGTATTCGCTACCGCATCGATGGGATGTTATCGGAAGTACTGTCGCCCAAACGTATGCTGGCACCTTTGTTGGTTTCTCGACTGAAGGTGATGGCTAAGCTGGATATTGCCGAGAAGCGGGTGCCTCAAGATGGGCGTATTTCGGTAAAAATTGCCGGTCATGCAGTTGATATCCGCATGTCGACTATGCCATCTGCGCACGGTGAGCGAGTGGTTTTGCGTTTGTTGGACAAACAGGCTGGGCAGCTGCAATTGTCTCAGCTGGCTATGAATGAGCAGGTGTTGAGCACTTACAAACGGTGTTTGAAGACACCCCATGGTATTGTGCTGGTAACTGGGCCTACCGGCTCAGGTAAAACCACTACTTTGTATGCGGGCCTCACACATATTAACGAATCTTCGCGCAACATTCTCACCATTGAAGACCCCATCGAATATATGTTGCCCGGAGTGGGTCAGACTCAGGTTAATACCAAAGTAGATATGACTTTTGCGCGAGGCTTGCGCGCCATTCTGCGACAGGATCCCGACATTGTCATGGTGGGTGAAATCCGCGATCTTGAGACTGCAGAGATTGCCGTGCAAGCCTCGCTCACCGGCCACCTGGTGCTCTCTACCTTGCACACCAATACCGCGGTGGGAGCGGTAACTCGTCTACAGGACATGGGGGTGGAGCGTTTTTTACTGTCATCTAGCCTGATTGCGGTGATGGCACAGCGTCTGGTGCGTTTACTGTGTACACAATGCCGTGAACCCTCCGCTGCCACCGATGCAGAAGCGGCTCTATTGGGAGTGGAAGGCAGTGGCGAGCACGTTATTTTTAAGCCAAAAGGGTGCGAGCGCTGTAATTATAGTGGTTATCGGGGGCGCACCGGTATTTATGAGTTGATCGAAATTGATTCTGAGATGCGCGCCTTGATTCACAGCGGAGCGGGCGAGCAGGAAATGCTGGATGCTGCGCGTAGCCGCTACCCGGGAATACTGGAAGATGGCCGCCGACGTGTCCTGGCCGGCGAAACCAGTATGGAAGAAGTGCTGCGCGTCACTAGCACCAACTAGCGCCCGGGCAAACACTAATGACAGCTTATCGATATCAGGCGCTCAACAGCGAGGGCAAGCTGGTCAAAGGTGTGATGGAGGGAGACTCCGAGCGCCAGGTGCGCAGTCAGTTGCGCACCCAGTCAATGCGCCCTGTGGCTGTGAGCCCTGCCAACAAGCAACTGACAGGCAGCGGCGGGCTGAAAGCGGGGTTTTTACAACCGAGAATAAATACCGCGGATTTTGCTCTTCTCACCAGGCAGTTGTCTACGTTAGTTCAGTCTAATTTACCACTGGATGAATGCTTAACGGCTGTCGCCCAGCAATCTCGGAAACCCAAGATAAAAGGCCTGCTGTTGCAGGTGCGCTCCCGAGTAGCCGAGGGCCACACGCTGGCCTATGCTATGGGAGATTTCCCTCAGGTATTTAACGAAATGTACCGCGCTATGGTTAATGCGGGAGAGCATGCGGGTTTTCTGGGTCCAGTGCTGGAGCAGCTTGCCGATTACAGTGAGCACCGTCAATACACGCAGCAAAAGCTGAAAATGGCGATGATTTACCCGTTTATTCTTCTCGGCGTGGCCGTAGCAGTTGTTACGGCATTAATGGTGTTTGTTGTGCCGGAGTTGGTGGGTATTTTCTCGCATACCCAAACAAAGTTACCCGTGCTGACGCGGGGCTTGATTACTACCAGCGATTTTTTCCGTGAAGACGGGGTGTGGTTGCTCGTTGCCCTTGTTTTGCTGGTATATGCCTGGCGTTACCTATTGCGTGACCAGGCGAGGAAAAAATATTGGCATGGATTTTTGCTCAGCGTACCCGGGGTGTCGCGTGTGCTCACTGCAATGGACACTGCCAGGTTTGCATCTACTCTAAGTATTCTTATGGCCAGCGGAGTGCCATTGCTAGAATCACTGCGCATTGCGGGGCAGGTACTGAGTAATCTGGTTCTGCGCGAGGACAGCCAGGAGGTCGCCGAGAGGGTGCAGGAGGGCAGTAGTCTGCACAGGGCACTTGACCAAAGTGGTCACTTTCCTCCTATGATGGTTCATATGGTGGCCAGCGGTGAGGCCAGCGGTGAACTGGAAACCATGCTGGAGCGCTCCGCCACCAATCAGGAGCGCGAACTGGAGATGACTTTGGGTACTATGATGAGCATTTTTGAGCCGCTAATGGTGGTTATAATGGGCGGGATGGTGCTGACGATCGTGCTGGCAATTTTACTTCCAATTTTTGATTTAAATACGATGGTGAGATAAAACATGAAAACACTGAACAATAGAATGGGTAGTCACAGTGGCTTTTCTTTAGTAGAAATACTGGTAGTGTTGGTGATTATGGGTTTGTTGATTAGCGTGGTTGCGCCCACTGTACTGAACCGTGCCGATGATGCACGTATCCAAAAGGTTTACGCAGATTTCAAGTCTATAGAAACTGCCCTTAAGATATATCGCTTGGACAATTACGTATATCCCTCTACTGAACAGAGCCTGGACGCTCTGGTTACACCCAGCACACTCGAGCCGGAGCCCAGAAACTTCAAAACCGGTGGGTATCTTAGCGAAATGCCTATTGATGCCTGGGGAAGGCCCTACTTGTATCTAAGCCCCGGTGAGAACAGCGAGATCGATATCTATAGCTTGGGCGCCGATGGCGTGTCTGGTGGAGAGGGACAAAATACAGATATCGGTAACTGGAAATCGACCGAAGGATAAACCGTGAAGGTGAAACAGCAAAGTGGTTTCAGTCTGCTGGAATTGTTGGTTGCCCTATTTGTTGTGGTGATAATTACGTCGCTGGTGACACTGTCGGTGAATTCGGGCGGTGAAGATATTGAGCTGGACGCCACGGTAAAGAGCATGGCAGATGTATCCAGCTACGCTCTCGATGAAGCGCAATTGCGTGGAGTGGATATGGGCCTGTTATTGGAGCATGTCGATAAAAATGGCGAACGCATTTTCCGCTATAGCTTTTTGGAAAGAACACCACAGGGATGGCGCGCTCCTGAGACGCAGTCCGATATATTTTCCCCCCGAGAGTTCCCCCCAACCGTAGAAGTCGCTTTGGAAATGGAAAATACTCTTGTTGAGCTTGCGGATGTCGAGCGACTCGCCCTGGCATCTTCCTCTGAGAGCAGCATCGAGGAAGCGCAGCCTCAGGTTATTTTTTACTCCAGTGGCGAGGCGAGCGTGGGGGTTATTTATCTGCGCTTGGCGCAGACCGGTGAGTTGTTGTGGATGATAGAGTGGGACTTGGTGGGCCGGTTTAGCTTACTGCGTCGCGGTGAAACGAGTGAACCGTAGCCAAGCATTACGAGTCCCTCTGGGTTTCACTCTGGTGGAGGTCATGGTGGCCCTGGCAGTGGTAGCTGTGGCCCTGCCCGCTTTATTATTTTCTGTGCACCAGCAAATAGATGGCACCGCCTATCTTCGGGAAAAGTCTATTGCTCATATTGTCGCGGCCAACAAGCTGACAGAAATACGCTTGCTGAGCAGAGCGACAGGGCGCCTTCTCAAGGGCAAGGATGAGGGCACAACCCAGATGGCAGGCAGGCAGTGGGACTGGCAACTCAACAGTACCGAATCAGAATTACCACAGTTCTACCGGCTGGAAGTCAAGATTTTTCCTGCTGATACGGGTGATACGGGTGACGCTCTAGCACTCTATACCCTAGTGGGTTTTATGTCGTCAGAGATGCAAGCGGAGACCAATTCCAGTGGGCAGTAAAGACAGAGTAGAAAAAGGGTTTACCCTCATAGAGGTGTTGATCGCTCTGGCAATAACCGCTTTTGTTGCGACAATTTCCTACGCTGGCTTGTCTTCGACTATTAACGCAGTGGAGAGCACGCGGGCTGCGGCCGTGCAGACCTATGAACTTGACCGAGCTCTAATGTTTATCTCCAGAGACCTACGGCAGTTTATCGATCGCCCCGTTATGGACGAGTTCGGTCAACGCGAACCGGCCATGAGCGGAGGGTTGCTGGCGCGATATACACTGAGTTTTACACGCAATGGCTGGCATAACCCGAAACAGATTAACCGCAGTAATCTACAGCGAGTTAACTACCTAGTGGAAGAGGGTGCCCTGTGGCGTGAAAGCTACTTCGTGCTTGACCGGCTAGGTGAGTCAGAGCCCCAGCGGGCCAAACTGTTGGATGGTGTGGAAGAGTTGACTGTCGCATTTATTGCCTCTGTAGACGCGCTGGATACTCAGAGCGATGGAAAAACACTGGACACCCGCAACTGGGAGCAGAATTGGGTTGTGGACACCAGCACAGTTGATGGCGAGTTGCCGCCGCCAGTGGCCATAGAAGTACGGTTGCAGCTGGATGGCTGGGGTGAAATCAGTCGATTGTATGAACTTGCCTCGCGTTAACCCCCGCGGCGAACACGGTGCTGCGTTGGTGGTGGCACTGCTCGTTTTTGCTCTTTGCACTGCATTGATTGTGGCGATGAAAAGCGAGTTTACTCTGTACTATCAGCGCGGCGCGAATGTATTCATCTCTGAGCAGGTCTATGCCTATTTACGTGGTGCAGAACAGTTGGCCAAGTTGGCGCTTGTCAACGATTATGATACCGACCAGCTGCGCGAGACGCCCCGGGATGATCTCACCGAGGCCTGGGCTCAGGATCCAGATAAGGTCATTCCTTACAGTCTTGATGAGGGGGGGTGGTTACGCGGCGGGCTTGAGGATTTACAGGGGCGCTTTAATTTAAATACTCTGGTGGATACGGTAGTGTCACCTGAGGGAGATAGAAAAATTCGCTACAGCACAGCGCACAAACAATTTGTTCGATTGTTGCTGGCATTGGAGGGGCTAGAATTGGGGGAGCAGGAGGCCAATGCGATAACTGATTCTATTGGGGATTGGCTGGATGGCGATAACAAACCGCGTCCTAATGGTGCAGAGGATGACTATTATGTGGGGTTGACCCCGGCTTATCGCGCCGCCAATCAACTCATCACGAGTGTTAGTGAATTGAGGACGATAGCGGGTATTACACCACAACTATACGATGCGCTGCGTCCTTGGGTGGCGGCTTTGCCTGATCGAGATACGGTGCTGAATATATTGACAGCGCCGCCGATGTTATTACGTACAATAAACGACAATGCTATCTTGGCGCCCTTAAGTGAGTCCGATGGACAGTTGTTGGATGAAATTAGGGCAGAGGAGAGTTTTGCGAGTGTAGAGGATTTTTTGGCAAACCCTATTTTTGAAGGCAAGAAATTAACCGAAATACAGCCGCGCCTGGGTATGAGCTCCTCTTATTTTTTACTCAGTAGCGAAGCGAAAGTTGCCGAGCGCAAGCTGCGCTTGTACAGTGTGCTAGAACGGAAAGATCGCACTATCACCACGCTTGTCCGAACCAATGAAGGTTTGTGTCCCAGCGAGAAAAAAGAGGGTAAATTTTGCAAGACTGCGCCGTAATTCGACTAATAGAAGGTCGGTTAGCCTGGTACGCGCCGGGGGGAGGAGATACCTTGCGATATCTCGATGAGGACGGCGCCAAAGAACAGCTGTCAGCTGCGGTCGCCCAGCCCGGGACGCTGCTTGTATTTGCTGCCCCGGGTGGCGATGTGCGTCTGCAAAGCGTCGAAATTAACGTCGACGAAAAAAAACACATTGAAAAATCACTCCCCTACATATTGGAAGAGGAACTGATTAGCGATGTCGATAAAATGCACTTCGTATCATCTCTTCAGAACAAATCTACACTGCGGGTCGCTGCCTGTTTACGTAGTAAAATGAACTACTGGGGTGACCTGCTGGGAGACTTTCGTAGTGTAGGTCAGTGGGTTCCAGAGCCGTTGCTACTGCCATGGCAGTCGGGTGAATGGACCATGATTATAGAGTCAGACACCGCCATCGTGCGCCTGGGTGAGTTCCATGGTTTTACTGTTGAGCTCCAGCTGCTGCCGGTGATGTTGGGCTCGGCCATGGGGGAGTGTAGTGATCAGCCAGAAACCATTGTTGTTTATGGACAGCATCAGGAGGAGGACGTTGCTAGGGTGCCAGAAGCATTGAGGAGCGCGGTGCAATGGCGAAAAGGTGGCTTGGGAGCTGCTTTGCTGCTTCGCGATGAGGTTCACAATCCGCTGAATTTGTTACAGGGTGAGTTTGCAGTGCGTCTGCCGTTTACCCGTTGGTGGAAACAATGGCGAGCGGTAGCGGCGGTTATTGGTCTGGCTTTTTGCTTGCAGTTGGCGGCGACTTATACTGAGTTTGTTGGGCTACAGCGAGAGAATACCCAGTTGCGTGCCGCTGTCGAACAAAGTTACAGGAAGGCCAACCCCCTCGGTGCCATGGTCGACGCCGAGAAACAATTGAGCCGGCAATTAGCTGCGCTTCAAGGTTCCGCGCAAAGCGGGGGTTTTGTCAGTCTAATGAGCCGCCTAGGAGAAGTTATTCATGACAATCCTGGCGCAAGTGTCGCCAGTATCAACTACAGTGACAAAGCCGATGAAGTTCGCATGAATATTTCAGCCAATAATTTTGAGTCTGTGGAAACCATTCGTACGGCTATGAATCAAGCTGGTCTGAGCGCGAAGATGGAAAGCAGTAGCGCCCAGGGCGATAAGGTTAGTGCGAGAATGCGCATTGGGTCAGGCTTATGAAACAGTGGTTTTCTAATCTGAATCAGCGAGAGCAACTTAGCTTGCTGGCGTTGAGTGCCGTGCTGGCAGTCTATATTTTGTATATGGCTGTGTGGTTGCCTGTTGCCGATGGGCGGGACGATATGGCTGTGAGAAACCAGTACTTGGCCTCGTCCCTGCAACGGGTGGATGCCATGGTCTCCCAGCTGATTGTTTTGCGTGAAAGCGGTGAGGGTAAAACGAATAGGCCCAACCTGACGTCTGTCATTAATCAGTCAACAAATCGCATGAATCTCAAAGTAAGCCGGCTGCAGCCCAACAGTCGGGGTGAACTGCAAGTTCGGTTGGAAGATGCGTCATTCGATGATGTTTTATCCTGGCTGTACGAGATGGAATACGTTCAGGGTCTGCTGGTGCGAGAAGTTTCGCTCACTGGCTCGGGACGTGCTGGAAGAGTAAACGCGTCTATCCGTTTAGCGCGAGTATCCTAACCGTGTCGCGCGCAGCTCAGGGGCTTGCTCTGTCCATATTATTACTGCTGTGTTTAATTGCAGCGGCGCCCGCACGATTGCTGCTCTATGCTTTGCCAGGGAATGAGATCATCATGCAGGGGTTCAGTGGCACGCTGTGGCGCGGCCAGGCGAATCGCGTTCTTGTCGCCACGGGTCCCGGGTATATTCAGTTGGGACGAGTGCGCTGGTTGTTAAGCCCACTGTCTTTGCTCACTTTGTCTCCTTCCGGGCGTGTGGACAGTGAGTGGGGGAAACAGAAAATTGGCGCCGACATTCAAATTACCGGGGCGCAGAGCCTGGAGTTTGAACAACTCGATGCGCTGTTCTCAATGCGACTACTGCGCGCCTTTCTGCCGCTGTCCGTAGGCGGAGATATTGCTGTGCAGTTTGAACACTTGAAACTGGAAAAAGGTCGTCCCACTGAAGTGGCCGGAAATCTGGTGTGGCAAGATGCACAATGGGAGTCTGCGCGAGGTGTGGTCCCCCTTGGTACTTACGCGCTTGAGCTCGAACAAGCTCCGGGGGCAGCCTTGAACGGTGAAGTTATAACCGTTACTGGTGCAGTGGAGGCCAGTGGCAAAGTGGCTCTGGCAGGGGAGGACTATTGGATAGATATCTCGGTTAAAGTTGCTCCTGACCTTAATGAGCAATTAAGGGAAGCCCTGTCGTTAATTGCACAACCAGTTACTGGCGGCTATCGTATTAAGTTCGATGGCAAATCATCTAATCCGTAATGAGGAAGCTTAACTAAAATGAGTACAGAAGATTTTAAAAAATACGAGTGCCTTATCTGTGGTTTTATTTACGATGAGGCCGAGGGAATACCGGGTGACGGTATTCCTGCTGGCACCCGCTGGAGTGATATTCCGGAAGACTGGGAGTGTCCCGATTGTGGTATCTCAAAATCTGAATTTGAACCTTATGAGGATTAACGGTTGAACGTTCTCGATGGCGTCGTGGCACTGAATTCTCACAGCATAGCTATCTAGAGAAGCCTTATGAATGCAATAGAGCAACGCCTGCATGCAGTTCGCTCATTAATGGCCGCGGCCGGCTATGACGCGCTAATTGTACCCAGAGCTGACGAATACCTTGGGGAGTACCTTCCCGCGCACAACGAACGGCTATTGTGGGTGTCAGGTTTTACCGGGTCGGCCGGACTGGTTGTTGTACTGAAAGAAAAAGCGGCAATCTTTGTCGACGGACGATATACCGTGCAAGTGAGGCAGCAGGTTTCTGAAGATCTATTTGAGTTTCATCATTTGGCTGAAGAGTCTCACGCCCAGTGGTTGCTCGAACAATTACCTGAAGGTGCGAACGTTGCTTACGACCCCCGTATGCATAGCCTGCAATGGCAGCGCCAGACCAGTAGGGTCTTATCTGCGAAGTCACTGGTGTTGTGCGAGGAAACAGATAATCTCATTGATCGTTCATGGGATGACAGGCCCGCGCCGTGGGTCGATCGTGCCCTGTTGTTGGATGAAACCTTTAGCGGTGAGTCCAGTAAGAGCAAACGCGACCGCATTGCCAAACAACTTGCTAAAAACGGGGCAGATGCGGCGCTAATCTTCGCCCCGGACTCTGTCAGCTGGCTGCTGAATATCCGCGGTACAGATATACCTATGCTGCCTCTCGTGCAAAGTTTTGCGCTGCTTAATGCGAATGGTTCTGTGATTTGGTTTGTCGATGCAGGGCGAGTTCCCGAAGGCTTGCATCAACATGTGGGCGAGGGTATTGAAGTCCGCCCTGAAAGCGAAGCCCAGACGGTACTGTCTCAGTTTTCTGGTCAGACGGTGTTGGCAGACCCTGGCACAGCGAACGCCTGGACCCAGTTAGCATTGGAGCGCGGTGGTGCAAAATTACTTTCTCTGCCCGATCCTGTGGCGATGGCAAAGGCCTGCAAAAACAGCGTGGAGGTAGAGGGTGCACGCAAGGCACATTTACGCGATGCTGTTGCGGAGGTACGCTTTCTGGCCTGGCTGGATGCGGAGGTCGAAGCGGGGCGCTTACACGATGAGGCCACGTTGTCAGATAAGCTCTATATGTTTCGTGAGAGGGGAGACCGGTTTCGTGGACTGTCATTTGACACTATTTCTGCGGCGGGCAGTAACGCCGCTATGTGTCACTACAATCACCAGGATGGCGAGCCCGCCACACTGGAAATGAACACAGTGTACTTGCTAGACAGCGGTGCCCAGTATACCGATGGTACAACCGATATTACTCGCACTGTGGCAATTGGCGACCCGGGCGACGACGTGCGCTCGATGTACACGCGGGTGTTGAAGGGGCATATTGCACTTGATGTAGCGCGATTCCCAAAAGGTACAACAGGTAATCAACTCGATGTGCTGGCCAGGCAGTTTTTGTGGTCCGACGGCTATGACTATGATCACGGTACCGGGCACGGCGTGGGTTCGTTCCTCAGCGTGCACGAGGGCCCCCAGAGTATCAGTAAGCGAGCGGGAGGGGCTGACTTGCGCGCCGGTATGATTGTCAGCAATGAGCCGGGCTACTATCGCAATGGTTGTTTTGGCATACGTTGCGAGAATTTACTGGTAGTACAGCCGGTAAAATCTTCCTTAGAAACGCCCATGCTGGAATTTGAAACTCTAACGGTTGTGCCCTTCGATAATCGTCTGTTGGATAAAAATCTGCTCACACCGGCGGAGGTGTCGTGGATTAATGCTTATCACGCCCGCGTCAAAGACCTACTAAGCCCTTTGCTGGATGGTGAAGAAAAACAGTGGATGGAGCGTGCCACCCGGCCTGTCAGCGCATAATCACATGTACAGTGTAGTGGGATTGTGTAAACTGGAACGCATGTCAGCACACAAATAATAATTGGAGAATCCCTCATGGCCGGAGGTGCTCAATCTCATTGGTCTTCTCATTTTGCCTTTATAATGGCCTCTATAGGCTTCGCAGTTGGTTTGGGTAACATCTGGCGTTTTCCCTACATCACTGGGGAGAATGGCGGGGCCGCTTTTGTCATCGTTTATCTCGTCTGTGCATTTGGCATAGGCATTCCCATTCTCATGGCCGAACTGCTCATTGGTCGACGGGGCGAAGCCAGTCCTCCTAACGCTATGGCGAATGTTGCTGCCGAAAATAGAAAAAGCCCACAGTGGCGGGTTGTAGGTGGTATGGGTCTGTTGGCGGCCTACACCATTGAGATCGTCTATGCGGTCATAGTAGGCTGGGTTCTGTGGTATTTATTTAAAGCGGTAACTACCGGCTTTGTTGGAATAGACGGGGTTGCTGCTACAGCAGACTTCGCCAGTATGCTTGATAGTTCACTTGGCATGATTCTCTGGACTCTCGTTGGTCTATCTATCACCGGTCTAATCGTTTATGGCGGCGTGAAAAATGGCATCGAAAGAGCTGTGGTGGTGATGATGCCTCTGATGTTTTTACTGCTGATAGCCTTGGCGGGATACAACTATTTTACCGGTGGCTTCAGCGCGGCGATCGCCTGGCTGTTCACACCAGACTTCAGTAAAATTGGTCCAAGTACCCTATTGGTCGCCATCGGGCAGGCATTTTTCTCGATTGGTGTCGCCATGGGCGGCATGATGATTTATGGTTCCTACCTGCCAAAGTCCATTTCCATTACGCAATCCGTATTTATCATTGTCATTGCAGACACCCTTGTTGCGGTGCTTGCCGGCCTGGTGATTTTTCCAGTAGTGTTCAGCAATGGCTTGGATCCTGCAGCGGGCCCGGGGCTTATTTTCCAAACGCTTCCTGTCGCTTTTGCGCAAATGCCAGGTGGGCATGCGTTTAGTGTATTGTTCTTTATCATGCTGTCTTTTGCAGGCATCACATCAATGGTGGGCCTGGTGGAGTGTGTCACCGGCTGGTTGGAAGACAGCTACGAAATCCCTAGGCATAAAAGCGCGTTGCTGGTGGTGGGGTCAATAGCGCTTTTTAGCGTGCTCAGTATCTTGTCCTATAATGTGATAAGCGATTTCACTGTAGGCGGAAAAAACTTTAATGACGCCATGGATTATTTTTCCACCAAAATCCTTTTGCCTCTGGGAGGATTGCTTATAGCAATTTTCGCCGGTTGGGTGGTCAGCAAGGAAACTACCCAGAACGAGCTTAGTTCACTTAACAATTTTGGCTATCAACTGTGGTATTTCTTGATTCGCTTCATTGTCCCCCCCGCATTGATTGTTATTTTTGTCATGGGAGTTATTAGTTAGGGGTTTGCTACGCTAAATAGTTTTCTCTGGGGCCCTGGCGCTACAGATATTAGCGCTAGTTCCAGTGGCGATTTATATCTAAGGGTAAAGCGGGTTCCACAGCCTTGTGTGGCTGCTGTACGCGGTGTAATCGTCTTCTGCCATTCTACAATACCGGTGACATCAAACGTGCAACACCCATGGCCAGGAGCCAGGGTAAACTTGTTTTGATATCTTCTTTGCACACTTTACGTGAATGCTGCATATCGGCTTCGAGCATATCGGATATCTGGTTTGCAAAGTCCGGGTTGTCAATCAGCAGGGTGATTTCGAAATTTAGACGGAATGAACGGTTGTCAAAGTTGGCGGTACCGACCCCGGAGATACGATCATCCATGAGTAAAACTTTCTGATGCATAAACCCACCCTGATAGCGATAGACTTTTACCCCAGCGGGGAGAAGTTCATTGGTATAGGACCAGTTAGCCATAGCTACGATACGTTTGTCTGGCTCGTCGGGGATAATTACTCTGACATCCACGCCACGCAGAGCAGCGAGTTGTAATGCGGCAATAATACTTCGGTCGGGGACAAAATACGGGCTGGCTATCCAGATGCGCTTCCTGGCATCGACGATGAGCTGGTGATACATCAAGCCGGTTTCTTCGAATTGACTGGCGGGGTCCGAAGAAAACACCAATGTATTACAGTTTCCCTCATGGGTGCTAGCAGGTTCCCAGTCGATAGTGAGCGATTTGCGTGTTGCCCAGCGCCAGTCTGTGGCAAACGCTATTTCGATCCCCAGAACGGCCGGCCCATTTATCCGGGTATGAGTGTCTCGCCAGTGACCTATTTTTTTGTCCAGTCCAAGATATTCTCTGCCGACATTGTGCCCGCCTATCCACGCCACCAGCCCATCTACAACGACTATTTTACGGTGATTTCGAAAGTTGAGTTGGAAACGGTTGCGCCGGCCCTGTGTCGTATTGAAAGGCTCAACTTTAACGCCCGCTGCTTTCATTTGTCTATGTAGGTGTGTTTTGGGGAAGACGCGACTGCCTATTTCATCGTATAGAACCTTTACTTTGACTCCGGCCCTAGCCTTCTCAATCATGATTTTTCCCAGACGTTGGCCCAACTCATCATCTCTGATGATATAAAATTCAAACAAAATATATTTTTTAGCGGATGTCAGTCCCTCTGCGATACTGTTAAAGGTTTGCTCACCATTAATGAGTAATTCGACACTATTCCCACTGGTGGCCGGCATTCTCGCTAGCTCGTACAGAGTTGAGTAAAAGGAATTGTTACTGCAGCGGGGGATAATGTGCTGCTCCACTGTATTAGTGGTCTGCTTTATTAGCTCTAGTGATTCTGCTCTGATTTGGTCGCGTTGTTCAAGATAGCCATCGAAACGATTGCGGCCAAAGACCCAGTAGCACGGTACAGCGAGATAGGGGAAAGTGAGCAGGGAAATAGCCCATGCGATTGCGCCTTGAGCGGTACGTACCTTGATGATAGCTTCCACAGCAGAAACTATTCCAAGTAGATGGAGCGCCACCACGGTAAACGCAATGATTTCGGTGAGTAGTGTTATTTCCATGGCACTTTCAGTTTAGCAGGAAGTATAAGTCATAGAGAAGCGTGGTCTGGCGCCTATTCGAGTAGCGTACTCTTTAGTTGCGCGATATCTTCCACCGATAACTGCAGGCCACTGTGAGCATAGTTGTCAAAATTGCCCCACTGCCTGTCAATCTCATCAAAGGCTGCTTGTATCCATGACTCCTCTACCCCCATCAAAACTGTCAGCTTATCGGCGACCTCATCACCTTTGAATAAACGCAGCATGCGTATTTCATTTTTTCGACCCGCCAGGGCATACTCTTTACTCATCATATAGTCAGCTATGATGGTGCTCTGGGGAACGCCCAAAATTCTCAGCAGAACGGCGGAGGAAAATCCGGTTCTATCCTTGCCTGCACTGCAGTGCCAAACAACGGGCGAGCCTTTTGCGTCCAGAATTGTATTAATAAATTGTGTGAACTGCGGAGTGAATTTATGGGCAAACTGGGTGTTGGCCTCTAGCATGAAATGGTTGGGGTCGAAGCCCTCAAAATTACCGCTTTCGATACGCTGCATTACTTCCCCGACCATGGCTTGGTTGCCGCCGTCCAAGGTGGGGATTTCAACGACGCTAAACCCCGTTGGGTCGGGTAGCACATTGGGTTCCGCCTGCTTTTCAGCTGCGGAGCGAAAGTCGATGAGGGTGGATAAGTTGAGCTTCTGTAGTGTGACTAAGTCGCTACGACTGGTGTTGGAAAATGTTCCCGAACGATAGAGTTTGCCCCATTTGACACTGTGATTATCCGTGGTTCTATAGCCACCTAGATCTCGAAAATTGGCCACACCCTCAAACTTTAATACTCGATGCGCCTCGCGTTGTGCTGTGGGCAGGTCCGCAGGGATAATCACCGTAGGTGTGGGAATAAACTGGATTACACCGAGGGACACCAACATAACTGGCAGAGTCCATTTGACTATTCGTTTTTTATTCACGACCTAATCCCCGGGTGTAGTGGCACTACGCTGTTAAGTTTTCTGGGCCCCAATAGGCCTTCATAGATACGACCTTTCCCGCTTCATTGAATTCGAATACATCGATAACATCAATAATCATGCCCGTCATCGATACTTGAAAAGGAAACGCCACAGAATTCCCAGCGCAGCGGGGAGGGCCAGTTGTTACGAGCTTGACGCCAGAATCTAGAGCCCCCTCGTAAAATGTACAGATAGCGTCAATACCGTTGAGCACGTCACTGCCCACTGGGTCTTCGACAGTAGCATCAACTGCATAAATGTCTTTGATAATGTCTATATCTTCTTTATCAAACGCTTCTACGTATTTTTTTACCGCTTCAAGCTTGTCATTAACTTCCATTTTTACTCTCCAATTGTTGTTATTTAGTGGGTTCTAATAGCCACACAATGTGGCATAGCGATCTTTATGAAAACCAGTGTCTCCGAATATTTGCATTGCCACTCGGGCGCGTTTCAGGAAAAACCCGATCTCCAGCTCATCGGTCACGCCCATGCCTCCATGCATCTGTACGGCCTCATTGGTAACTAGCTTAACCAGCTCGTTCAGCTTCGCCTTGGCGAGGCTGGCAAGCAATGGCAGTTGTGCGGGGTTTTCATCCACGGTAGACAATGCCTGAAACATAACCGACCGACACAATTCTATTTCTGATTGCATGTAGGCGGCGCGGTGCTGCAACGCCTGAAAACTGCCAATATGGACATCAAACTGAATCCGTTCCTTGAGATATTCAATCGTGCGTTTAAAAGCCTCCTCTGCGCAACCCATCATTTCTGCAGCGATGGCGACTCGCGCTCGATCGAGAACAACTTCTAATACTGGCCAAGCATTGTCAACTTCGCCTATGACCTCGCTGGCGGGGATGCTGACATTGTCAAAGCTGATATTGGCGCTGTTGCGACTGTCCACCATGATAGTTCGTTGTCGTGATACACCCGGCGCTTGCGGGTCTACCAGGAAAAGCGTTATACCTTCGCTGGAGCGCTCGTGCTCGCCACCGGTCCGGGCGACAACAATCAGTTTGTCCGCGCTGTGTCCATCAACGACGAAAGTTTTCTGTCCATTGAGAAGATAGTTTCCCTCCTTGGACTCGGCCCGTGTTGTTATATGGGTGGGGCTATGCCGATGGGATTCCTCAAGTGCCAATGCGAAAGTTATTTTTCCCCTTGAGATTTTCGGTAGTAATGTTTCTTTTTGTGCGCTGTTGCCCGCCAGAAGTATTGTCGATGCACCGACTACAGCCGAGGCAAACAACGGAGATGCAGTGAGTGTTCTGCCCGTTTCTTCCAGCACAACGCCCATTCCGGTGAAACCAAAGTCCAGTCCACCGTGCTCCTCTGGTAGAATTATTCCGGCCCACCCCAGCTCTGCCATAGTGTGCCATAAAGACGTGGAATAGCCTGTAGTGTCGCGCTTGTCGCGCAATTGCCTAAGTGCTTCTACGGGAGCGTTGGCAACTAAAAAATCCCTTGCGGTGTCTTGCAACAGGCGTTGCTCTTCATTTAAAACCAAAGCCATTTTGTTCTCCTCAACGGGTGCTTTGTTTCTTGCTTAGGACTTGGGGAGCCCCAACACATTTTTGGCGATCACATTAAGCTGAATTTCTGAAGTGCCGCCGGCTATTGTCATCGCCTTTGACATTGCCCATAAGCGTAAGGTATCAATTTCCTCTTCGGAGAAGCCGTCGCCCTCCCAGCCCAACCCTCGGCTGCCCATAATAGCGAGTAGCAGCTCACTTTTTACCTTTTCTGCTTCGGTGCCCACATATTTCATTACCAGTGGCGCTGCACTGCGAATACTGGCTTGGCGTTCCTCGAAGGTGCGAAAGTGAGTGAGGCCAATAGCGTGCATATTCATGTCATAGTCAGCCAGCTCTCCGCGCAATTGTGAGTCTGCAATACGCCCTTTGTGGAATTGCAGATATTCCCGCGCGGCCGCACTAGGAGCTACCATGGCGCGGGGGGTATCACTGCCCATCTCCGCCATTAGTTTTCGCTCGTGTACCAGTAAAGCTTTGGCCATTGACCAGCCTGTGTTGAGTTCACCAACTAGATTTTCTTTCGGTACCTTCACATTATCGAAAAATGTCTGGCAGAATTCTGATGCACCACTAATTAGGCTTATCGGCGTGACACTGATGCCAGATGTAGCCATGTCGATCAGCATAAAGCTGATCCCCAGCTGTTTTTTAGCGCTGGGGTCTGTGCGCACAAGGACAAAAATCCAATCTGCTTTGTCGGCAGCAGTGGTCCAGATTTTGCTGCCGTTGACTAGGTAGTGGTCGCCCATGTCTTCGGCTCTAGTTTGTACGCTCGCAAGATCCGAGCCAGAACCTGGCTCGGAATAGCCCTGACACCAACGGATTTCTCCGTTGATAATCGCACGCACATGTTGTTGCTTTTGTGCCTCAGTACCGTACTCAAGCAGTGCGGGCCCCAGCATCCAAATACCGATGCTGACGATGGGGTTGCGTGCACTTATTCGCTTCATTTCCTCTTTGATTACTTTGCCTTCGATGGCGCTGTGACTGCCCCCTCCGTATTCTTTTGGCCACTCCGGAACAATCCAGCCTCGGTCGCGCATTCTCCCAAACCATAGCTTGGCATCCTCGCTGGGAAACTGAACGCCGCGCCCACCCCAGTATTGTTGATCCGGTGTCATGGGCTGTCTTTGAGATTGGGGGCAGTTAGCCTCAAGCCACGCGCGCGTCTGTGTGCGAAA
>Ga0308021_10000421_pt1 | contig 19734 bp, 17 predicted proteins | sample Neamet351_FD_201296 | JGI IMG/M metagenome (GOLD analysis project Ga0308021, IMG submission 201296) | Marine microbial communities from water near the shore, Antarctic Ocean - #351 | ecosystem: Environmental > Aquatic > Marine > Unclassified | place: Southern Ocean | collected 2014-10-02
CCGGCCTACGACTTTAGCTGGTACCCCCGCAACGGTTGTATGCGGCGGGACCGCTTCCAGCACCACGCTTCCCGCACCCACTTTAGCGCCATTGCCAACACAGATGTTTCCCAGTATTTTTGCCCCGGCGCTGATAAGTACGCCGTCACCGATTTTAGGGTGGCGATCACCTTCATCTTTACCGGTTCCTCCCAGCGTCACAGACTGCAAAATGGAGACATTATTACCTACCACTGCAGTTTCACCGATGACCAACCCGGTGGCGTGATCTAGCATAATGCCGTAACCGAGCTTGGCTGCCGGATGGATATCTACGCCAAACACCGAGGACATCCTGTTTTGGACAAAGAGTGCGAGAGATTTACGTTCGCGTTGCCACAGCCAATGTGTAACTCGGTGTGCTTCAAGGGCATGGAAGCCTTTGAAGTATAGAAAGGGGATTGAGAGCTCATTACACGCAGAATCCCGCTCTTCCACCGCCAGCAGGTCTGCTCTTAGAGCTGTCGAGGTACAACTATCACTGGTAAGCGCCTCCAGAATGACTTCACCTAGTAATAAAGAGGAAGTTGTTGGGCTGTCCAGCATGGTGGCCAGGTGAAAGCTTAAGGCCTGCTCTAAGGTGGAGTGATTTAAGATGGTTGCGTGCAAAAAGCTGGCCATTATTGGCTCTAACTTGGCCTGCTGTTTCGCCTCAGCGAAAATCCGGTCCCACACGACGTCTTCGGTTGTTGTTGACATGTTTGTTTCCTAACAGTGTTTCATTTTTTTAAACAGTAAGTAGCCATCACTTTAGCCCAAATTGAGCGTGTCGTCACTGCGTATACTGCGTGTCAAACTGGCACTATAGCCCCATAACTGGTGGCCACTGGCTTTGTATTTCTCTTCAAACAGAGTTATGGGTTCCTGCTGTGGGAGTATGAAGACGCACCCCGGATAGCCCGCTAGCTGCAACGCCAATCCGAACTCTTCCACATAGAGTCGCCAATTCGATCGAAGTTCAATGTTCCCGCCTAATTGTATAAGCCATGAAAATGCCGCACTGCCGTGCACGCGGCGCTGTAGATGACGGGACTTTGGCCATGGGTTTGGGTAGAGAAGATAGTGGATGTCGACGGCAATTTTTTCACGCAACAGAAGTTGCCAGATATCCTCGCAATCGCCCTGAAGCAGCAGATAGTTATCAGCGCCATTTGTTATGTGCCTCTGTAGGCGATGGGCAGACTTATCAACACCCACCACAAGATGTTGTGGGTGGCGAAGGGCCAGTGTTGCTGTGCTTTGCCCCGTGCCGCAGAAAGAGTCGAGTATTAGTGGGCGTTTGTTCTCTTCTAGGCTGCAAACTAGCTGCTCAAATGCAGCATGGCTGTGGGCAGCGACAGGTTTTCGGTGTGGGTGTGCGAGGTGGCGGCGTACAAGGTCAGGCAATTTTGGGTGTGTATGCTGTTGATTGCTGTGTACGGCACGAGAATTTGCTGGCAATGGACTGAGACTCCCGTGTAAAACAATATTAATTTCAAGTTGTGGTTCAGGCATTGCGTTGGGTTGATGCCACTGCGATCATAAAGCCTTAGGATTATACTATCCATCCAGCTTTATACACGACATTGGGAACAGTTGATGCACAAGGATTTACGGCCCTTCTGGGTAAAGAACTTATACCTCAAATTCAGGCACAGGTACGCGGAATATTTTCTGCGCCCACAGTGTGAATATTTGGGGTCTTTTCACACTATTATGAAACCTTGGTACGTCCACATCTCCGGCCCTAATATTCGTATCGGTGAAAGCTTTACAGCAATTGGTGAGCCGATGCACCGCGTTGAAATCGGGGTATGGGGCCGGGCGCAGGGCCAGGGTCGGATTGAGATCGGTGATTGTGTTTTGATGAGCCCGGGTTCACGGCTAAGCGCTAGCGACGAGATTATAATTGGCGATGGTGTGATGATGGCCAATGGCACCTATATTACCGATTCCGACTGGCATACCCTCTACGATAGGACACAGCGGGATGAAAAAGTGACTCCTGTTCATATAGGCGACAATGTTTGGTTGGGAGATCACAGCACCGTACTGAAGGGCGTAACAATTGGAGAAAATAGTGTTGTTGCTGCCCGAGCTGTGGTTACAAGCGATGTACCTGCCAATGTGGTTGTAGCCGGTAGCCCGGCTAAAGTCATCAAACAACTGGATCCCGAACTGGGGTTTAAAACACGCATGGACTATTTTGCCAAGCCAGCGGAGTTGGAGCGGTTCTTCGAGCAGGTTAACCGTGATGTGCTGGCCGAGAATAGTTTTTTTAACTGGTTATGGTCGATTGTGTACCCGCCATCCCGTAAGTGAAAACGGGATGTTCAGCTTATAGTAATTTCAGCGGTTCTTCGCGCAGTGCGCTGAGCTGCTCGCGCAACTCCAGAATGTGCTCGCCCCAATAGCGTTCTGTGTTAAACCAGGTGAAGCTGTGCGGGAAGGCCGGATCTTCCCAGCGTCGCCCCAGCCAGGCGGCGTAGTGCACGATACGCATGGTGCGCAGGGCTTCTATCCAGCGTAATTGTCGCGGGTCGAAGTCACAAAACTCGCTGTAGCCCTCCACTACTTCTGCCAACTGTAATTGGCGCCGGTGTCTATCACCACTGAGGAACATCCAGAGGTCCTGTACCGCAGGTGCCATGGCACAATCGTCTAGGTCGACAAAATGAGCGCAATTGTCGCGCCATAAAATATTGCCAACATGACAGTCGCCGTGGACGCGTATCAGGTCACTGGCTTTTACACTGCTATATATATCTGAAACGACTTCCTTCAAGTCTCTGGCGAGGCTGGCGTATGCGGGCTGTAAAGAGCTGGGTATAAAATGTTGTAACAAGTAGTCGCTGGAACTTATTAGCATTTTCTCAACAGAAATGGTGATGCGCTCAGAGAACTTTCCCGCCCGTCCCACTGCGTGAATACGGCCGAGAGTTCGACCCAATACGAATAGGTTGTTCAGGTTATCGAGCTCTGGCGGATATCCACCGCGTCGGGTAAATAGAGCAAAGTTGAAGTCATGGTAATTGTGTAAAGAGTTTCCGCTGTCATCGAGCATGGGTGCCACTACTGAGATATCGGCGTCTTGCAGTTCGAAGCTGAATTGATGTTCTTCTAGAATTTGATCCCGGGTCCAGCGTTCAGGCCGGTAGAACTTTACAATAACGGGCGTGTCATCTTCTATGCCCACCTGATAAACGCGGTTCTCGTAGCTGTTGAGTGCCAGCAGGCGCGCGTCACTGAGGTAGCCAGCGGACTCTACGGCGTCGATGACGACATCCGGAGTTAGTTGGTCGTAGGGGTGAGTGTTCATTAAAGGGATTCCTTGGCGGCTTGCGAAAGTAACGCAGCACTCTTAATTTGCGCAAATATTTTGTCACCCACAGTCAATTTCAACGCCTGGGCAGACTTGCGGGTTATTCTTGCAAGTAGGTATTGGTCACCTAGAGACAGACGCAACAAAACCCGGCTGCCGCCCGTTGCTTCAATTTCCAGTAGCTTAACGGGAATAATATTGAGGATTGAGCTGTCAAGCGGACGTGCGCGGCAAATACTCACATCGCGGGCGGGGATACGTATGCGCTGCTGTTGTCCAGGGGGTGCTTCGAGATGGTTCACCAGCAGTGTCTGCTGGTCAATCTGGATCTCAGTGAGACCAAATTCGGTGTCTTGGCCTTGTATTACGCCGGTGACAATTGCGGCGGCATGCTCTTCGTGTGACAACCGGGTGTCTAGCCGGCTGCACAAGTCAATTAGCGAACCCTGAGCTTCCAGACGCCCATTGTTTAGCAGTAACAGCTGGTCAGCTATTTGGCTGACTTCTTCAATATCGTGGCTAACATACAAAATAGGGATATCTAACTCGCCGCGCAGGCGTTGTAGGTAGTGCAGACATTCACTCCTGGCGGCATGATCGAGGTTGGCAAGGGGCTCATCCATTAGCAGTAGGCGTGGACCACAAAGCAGCGCCCGGCCGATTGCCACGCGTTGTTTTTGCCCCGCTGAAAGGCGCTCGGGCAACCGGTTCAGCAGTTCGTTCAAATTTAGCCAGTCGACAATTTCATCGAAGGAAGGCTGAAGCGTATCTCCGCGCCGCTTAATTGCATATTCCAGATTTTGTCTGACGTTAAGGTGCGAAAATAAACGGGCATCCTGAAACACAAATCCAATCTTCCGCTTCCACGGAGGTGTAATTTGAGTGCCGTTTTGCCACTGTTCGTTTCCAAATAAAATAGTGCTATTGCCCGATGCCGGTTGAATGCCGGCAACCGCGTTTAGCACAGTGGTCTTGCCACTACCGCTGGGGCCGCAGATGGCGGTAACCCCGGAAGCGGGAAGCTTGCACTTGATGCGCAACGAGAAGCCGTTATCCCCTGTGTGTGAAAGATTAAGACTTATCTGTCTCACTCGGGAAGCCTCCAAAAAATCTGGCGCTTGCCGCGGTACAGGAAAAACAATAATGCGGCAGAAAACAGCAACAAACCGGCGGCCAATCGGTGTGCGTTGCCATACTGCAGGGATTCAACCTGATCGTATATGGCGATGGAAAGGACTTGCGTCTCCCCGGGAATGTTGCCGCCTATCATCAACACCACTCCAAATTCTCCCACTGTGTGGGCAAAGCCCAGGCTCGCCGCGGTAACAAAACTGCGCCTGCACAGCGGCAGCACGACAGACAAAAATTGGTCCAATGGCGGGGCGCCCAGAGTTGCTGCAGCCTGGAGCAGGCCTTGGGGAACCCGGCTGAAGGCGCCTTGAAGGGGCTGTACTACAAAGGGTAGTGAATAGATGACAGAGCCTATTACCAGCGCGCTAAAACTAAAAGCCAGTTGAGAGCCCGTGAGTTCTTGCCACAATTCTCCCAATGCAGTTTGTGGCGCCAGCATAAGTAACAGATAAAAACCCAAAACAGTAGGGGGAAGAATCAGGGGCAGGGCGACAACAGATTCTATTAGAGCTGAAATATTAGTGCGCCGGCGAGATAGCCACCACGCCAGCGGAGTTCCGAGAAGCAGTAAAAACACGGTGGTCATTGAGGCCAATTTGACAGTGAGCCAAATTGCTCCTAGTTCTCCCTCGGTCATGGGCAGATCTCATAGCCTGAATTGTGGATCATTGCCTGCACTTCTTCGCTCCGGATAAGGCGCATATAGGCCTTGGCCGCTGGATTACTCTCGGCCCGTTTCAGCCAGATTACATGCTGCTCGATGGGAGTGTACCAGTTGGATGAAATAGCTGCGCCTTCGCCTTGGGCCAACGAGTTGGGCACCAGTGCAAGGTCGACGCTGGAACTGTACCAGTGCTGGTAGGCTTGAATGGCATTATTTGCCCGCACTAACTTTCTGTTGGAGGCGGTCGTGAATTGTGCGCGCTGTATAACTTCCTCAGCGGCTCTTCCGTAGGGGGCGCTGTTGGGGTTTGCAATAGCCAGGCTGAGCTTGGGGTTTGCCAAATCTTGTGCGGCGTTGTCACTACCTACAAGGGTGAGGGCGCCCAGCGCGTAGCAAAACTGTTGGCCGTTCACGCCCAGCTCATTTTTCTCAAGCTGCAAAGGCGCATTTTTATCGGCGGAAAAAAATATGTCGAACGGCGCACCATGGATGATCTGGCTGTAGAGTGTTCCCGTAGAGGCGCTACTGAGTACCACCGTGTACACTGACTTTTGTTCAAACAGAGTGTTAATTTTTTTGGCGGTGGACTTAAAATTTGTCGCTACCGCAACATGCACTATCTCTGCATGGACTAGTCCAACGCTCAAAAGCAGTATGATAAATATGGATAATCGCATAGCGGGCTCCGGCGATACTAATGCCTCAGTTGTTGGGCGCAGGGGTGCGTGCCAGGCACCAAATTTCAATATGAGCTGCGCCCGCATCTCGTAGCGTGGCGGCCATTGCAGCGGCGGTGGCGCCCGTGGTCAAAACGTCATCTACAACGGCGATGCGCAGATTGTCACAGCGCTGTCGTGCTGTAAAGGCAGCAATTAAATTGGTTTTCCTAGCCAAAGCAGGCAGGCTCGATTGTGGGAGCGTTGCTTGGTGACGTTGGACTAGACCAGGGCTCAAACGTACGCTTTGCAGAGCTTTGCATTGCCCGCGTAGCGCCGCTGCAAGTATCTCCGATTGATTAAAACCTCGCTGCCAAAACTTCCTCCAATGCAGGGGCACGGGAACAATGACGTCGATGGGCTGAGGGTTTTGTGAAAATTTTTCTAGCCACAAGTGGGCGAGCAGGGGAGTTAATTGGCGCTCGCCATGAAATTTCCAGCGGTGTATCAGGAAAGCTATTTGCTCGTCGTACAACCATGGGGCAACTACCCGGTCGAATGGCGGGGGAGATAACAGGCATTGCCCGCATAGGGCCCTCCGACCGCCGCGCCGGTTCGATAATGGCCTGGGCATTGGAAGTGCGCATTGTATGCAACAGACATCGTTGGCTGCTAACCCAGATTTACAGGGATGGCAGAGGGCAAAATCTCGATAGCTGCGCAGGCCGCACAGCAAGCAGTAGTTCGGGAACAGGCCCTCTAGTACATAGGGGGCTAATTTTGGCGTTAGTATGCGCGATGAGAATGACTTCAACTGTGAGAAAAATGTCATCGGCTGCGCCACTATGCGCCTTCGAAGTTTACTGGAGTTGTATTGTGAGCCCTAGAGATGGTTAATCCACACCACTATTTTTCATCAAAATGTGCCTTTAGAGTGAATTAGGAGCGTTAGTGGTCAAGTTGTATATAACCATCTACAGTTTGACCCCGGTCGTTCAAGTCCAAAAATGTATTTGACTTTGCCCGTATTTCGAGCACAATGTATTCGGCGAACACATGGGTTTGTAAGCACGCAATTCCTGTCGTGCAAATTGAACCGCAATAACCGGGAGATACTTACCGTGCCAGAATATAAAGCACCATTGCGCGACGTTAGTTTTGTGATGAACGAGTTGCTGGAGTCTGAGAAGCTCTACCAGAGTTTGCCCGGTTTCGAAGAAGCCACACAGGACATGCTGGATGCTATTGTTGGTGAGGCGGCCAAGTTTTGTGAAGAAGTCATCGCACCGTTAAATCAGTCCGGTGACGAAGAGGGCTGCACATGGTCCGAGTCGGGCGTCAAAACCCCGGACGGTTTCCCGCAAGCCTATAAACAATATGTAGATAATGGCTGGCCGGCGCTTTCCGCCGGAGTGGAATCCGGTGGTCAGGGTATGCCAAATCTTTTGGGCATCAGTGTCACCGAGCTCACAGGTTCGGCAAACTGGTCATGGGGTATGTACCCTGGGCTGAGCCACGGTGCCATCAAAACAATCGAAGAACACGGCAGTGCACAGCAAAAAGAACACTATCTTACCAAGCTGGTGTCAGGCACGTGGACCGGCACTATGTGTCTCACAGAGTCTCATTGCGGCACTGATTTGGGCCTACTGAAAACCAAGGCCGAACCTCTGGCCGATGGCACCTATGCCATTACAGGCACCAAAATATTCATCAGCGCCGGTGAGCACGATATGGCAGAAAATATTGTACATATTGTTCTCGCCCGCCTACCGGATGCCCCGGAAGGCACTAAAGGTATCTCTTTATTTATTGTCCCTAAATTTAACCTCACCGAGGAAGGCTGTGTTGGCGAGCGCAACGGGGTTCACTGCGGCTCAATTGAGAAGAAAATGGGTATCAAGGCTTCTGCTACCTGTGTAATGAACTTTGATAACGCACATGGCTACTTGATTGGCCCCGAGAATAAAGGCATGGCCTGCATGTTTACCTTTATGAATACAGCGCGGCTAGGCACTGCTATTCAAGGTTTGGCACACGGTGAGCTGTCATATCAAGGCGCACTGGCCTACGCCCGTGATCGTTTGGCAATGCGCAGCCTTACAGGTGCGAAAAATCCGCAAGGCCCCGCTGACCCGATAATCGTCCACCCCGACGTGCGCCGCATGCTACTCACCCAGAAAGCATTCGCAGAAGGGAGTCGCGCATTTTTGTATTATCTCGCCCAATTGGCTGATGTGATGCAAGCCGGGTCAGAGCAAGAGTCCAAAAAAGCCGATAACCTAATGGCCTTTCTCACTCCTATCGCGAAGGCTTTTGTTACCGAAACCGGGTTTGAGTCCGCTAACCTTGGGGTTCAGGTTTATGGTGGCCACGGTTTTATTCGGGAATGGGGCATGGAGCAGATTGTGCGAGACGCGCGTATCGCCATGCTTTACGAGGGCACCACTGGCATTCAGGCTATGGACCTTATAGGGCGCAAGGTATTGGGAAGCGGTGGCAAGCTACTTATGGGGTTTACTGACATGGTCAGTGAGTTTTGTGCACTCAACACTGCCGAGGAAGATGCAGAATTCACCGTCAAATTGAAGGACTGCATTGACGAATGGCTGGAGTTATCCATGACAATAGGTACTGCTGCTATGGAGAACCCCGATGCTGCTGGTGCGGCAGCGGTGGACTACCTTATGTACAGTGGCTATGTGACCCTGGCCTACTTCTGGGCGCGCATGGCAGTATTGGCGCGTCAGAAAATTGCAGCCGGTGATGGTGACGTGTCGTTCTACGAGGCTAAAGTGATGACTGCCCGTTTTTACTTTGAGCGTATTTTGCCGCGAACCCGGGCCCATAAAAAGTCTATGCTCAGCGGTCCAGACAACCTCATGACAATGCCGGAAGCCATGTTTGATTTCTAGCGCGCCAATGACACGAAAATAACCCCTATGGGGTGACTTTTCTAGCTCAAGGGGAGAGAATACGCGTTGATATTCTCTCCCTTTTTTATGCCTATGACTGATCAAGCTTCTAAAAATACAGATTCAAGTTCTCAAACCCGCCTCTATCCTGAAGATCAGGCCAAAGTGGATGCGTTTGTCTCCACTGGAGTTAATTCTGTAACACGAAAACCGTTTCGCCCTGGCAGGCTAGTCGCTGTTCTGGTTGTAATAGTCGTTGGACTCAGTGCATTCAGCCAGTTTCTTGCGCGCTGGGCAGGAGTGTATTAACGGGCGAAGTTGAATATCGGTGTGTGGCGCAGCCTGGTAGCCCACGTCGTTCGGGAGGATTGGATTGATCGATAAATAACCTATATAAAGACTACCATTTTCTACCATTCTTTCCCCGCCACACCGTTTAAGCCCAGTATAGTTGCGGAAAGTCTTTGAGCAGTCGCGGACGGATAATTGACGTCCACTGCCTGTAACCCTTGTCGCTTAGGTGTAAAGCGTCGAACGCATCATTATCAGTATGGGGATTGCCCTGTGCATCCATCAACACCGGGCCGGTATCAACATAAAAAAGGCCTGCTGTGCGTTGACTGTAGTCTTCGATGATAGCGTTGACGGCCTTGGCGTTGGGCCAGACTTCCCAGCGCCTCGGTGACGGAGTAATGGCGATATAGTAGATGGGCAATTCCGGATTATTTGCACGCACTTTAGCGACAAACTGCTGATAGGTGTAAAGTAGTTGCTCCGGGGTTTTTATAGCCCCGGGAGTAATATCGTTAGTGCCGGCAAAAATGACGACCGCAGAGGGCTGATAGGCATTCATCAAACGATCGGCGTAATGCACAACATCGCTGAGTTTGGCCCCACCAAAACCTCGCTGTATAACAGAGGCGCAATGTACTGAATCCGACTGTCCCACAGACGAATACTGGAGCTGCCAACAAAGACTACGGCATTCTCAGGTGGTGGCTTTGCCTGGGCTGCAGATTCAAGGGCGGCAATGTCCGCTTCCCAGACCAGTGGGTCTTCGCTCCCGCGTTTACCTAATTCCTGATAGACACGGAAACCAATCCAACTGGCCGCCAATAGCATAAGGCCAAGTACGACCACTAAATACTTCAGTTTTTTTGACATAGTTATTCGTAACCGGTCGCACTGATAGCAGCGATATAATCAAAGACAGAGGAGTTGTCGCGCATGAGATGAAAAAGATGGCAAAGCAGCGTCGCTCACCCTACAAGAGCTATCCTAAAACATGAGAGCCTTGCCAGCTTTTCTCAACTTTAAACCGGTACCATTAAACCAGAACCAAATGCATAGGGCGTACTACCCGCTACCAGATAAGGCTCAGTTACACCATCGGTATGCAGAATCCTGTCCAGTCCAATCAGAATATCTGCAGAACCGACATGCCCGGTTTCGTGCCCAGTCAGAACAAAATTCTCGATCGGTATTTCGATGACGGAAGCAATCAATTGTAAAAACAGATTAGCGGTCTGATTAAGGATCACTCGTTCCGGATTACAATCAAATCGCGTTTTGAGAGCTTGCAGGCTATTGGAATAACCGTCGGAGTAGCGCTGCCGCAAATCATTTCGGCTCAGCCCCACTAGCTTGCGCTCAAAAGGTTTTACGCCGGCCGGTGCTAGAGGGTTGCGCGTTCCGCCATACTCAATCAATACGGTCCCATTGAGGTCGGGTTGAGCGACAAATTCAGCACCGCAAAAAGTGCCTTTTGATTCATGAGATGTATCCTGGCTGACAATAGTGGCGGCGGCGCCGTCACTGTGTCCCCACAGCCCCATATTCTCAATCGAGGTGTAGTCGATGGTATAGGTCCAGCGCTCGGCCGCTACAATCGCAGCGACTCCGCCACCGTGAGTCGCCAGCCAGCCCTGCGCCATATCCAATGCAGACAGTGCGCCCAGGCAACCAATCGTCATATCCAGACCCATACAATGGGCCTGGGTTCCGCAGGCTTTCATGATTTCAGTCGCCACAGACCATGAAGGCAGATAATCGCGAGACATGCCCGCAAACAGCACCAGCTTCAGTTCGCCGGGACCTACACCGGCATCCTCTAGCGCCTTGCGCAAGGCCGTGGTACCCATGGTGCTTGGGTGATCATCATCAAGTGCATGGCAACAGTTATCCCACCCCTCGTGACCGCTGGGATCTTGCCCCGCTTTTTGCACTATGTCTCGCACAGGCCTTGAAGGAGGAAGATACACTCCGGTGCCGAGTATCGATAAGGCATTTTTCATTGCGATGGATTCTCCGGTTCCTCATCATTAAGTAATCGCTGGATTGCATTGGCAATCTGCTGCGCACGACGATGCAACACTTCGTCTTCCACCATTTGCGTAGGATGATCAACAACAATGGCTGGCAAGGGTCTATCAGAAGGCTGATAGGTCATGCAGCGATCGACCTGATCCCCGAAAGGTTGCGTTAATATAGCGAAACCGGCCACGCCGAGTCGCTGTAATGCTATTGAGTCAAGCGAACTGCCCGACGAACAACTGCCTCAGTCAGATACTCCGCAGAGCACCAGGCCCCCTTCCCCGGAGAACGATTGCAGCATGGCTTCCGGCATGCGCGTACTGGCGTCAGCCTTTACAATAATCTCACTTCTGACTTCGATTCCCCGGTCGCGCAGTATACTTTGCGCATATCCCATAATGACCTTGGAGTTCGGTTTCTGGTGATCCAAAAACGTGACTTTCGCTACACTGGGCTTCAGGGTCACTTCAATGGGGTCGGGCGTGGGCCGCGGGATGGGATCTACCATCAATTCACAGCTAACATCGCCGCAACTCACTAACTGCTTGGCCGGTGGATTGTTGCCGGGGCTCGCAGGCCCATCATTGGATGTTTGTGCCATTACAGTCTCCTTTCTTTACCGTTTAAATTATTTGTTTGCAGACCGCGTGAGTACTGCCGACCCAGCGCGGGATGACCGCTGAAAATCGACCGCCATCGCCCCCGCATTCTATGAATGTTAATTGCTCGCGATTTTTCAATGGCGAACGAAGCTCACCCGGCTCAACATTCGCGAATTCGATCGGGTCCTTGGCTATTCGACCCACGTCAGTTAGCAATTCGGTCGAGCGCCGCGCATTTTTATAAATGTACTCCACCGCATCTTCCCGGCTAAAGTCTTTGGATATGAGGGCCATGTGGTCAGGCGGTATAACCACGACGAATCCTCCCGATCTGTAATACCAGGCAGTCTGGCCGTAGTGGCACATAAGGTCTCCAATGGTATCGAGGACCTGTGCACCGGTATCACCATAGTGGTTATTACATGAATTCGGTCCTTCAGCGGACATCAGGGTGATAGCGGACGCCTCTTCCGGCAAACCATATTGGGTGTGATAAGCCCCCCACTCTGTCTGAGGATGTTCGGCGATGCAAAAGCTGATGCGCCCCGGGTGGCCTACCGTGCCGTGGGATTTCAAAACGCCACCTCCCCGACCGCAAAAGTAACGCATCATCTGTGCAAACCGACCAACGGTGGCGTTCGCCCGACAATTAGCACCCAGTGCATTGGTTGCATGTTCAAAACCGAGTTGCTCTACAATGGGGCCACTGACAATCACCAGAGCCGCTGCGCCACCGGTGGTAACTTCAACCCCGCTGAGATTGAGAAGAGGATCTAAAAGCCCGTCGGTCAGGGCTCTCAATAACAAGCCATATTCAGGTTTACAGCCGGCCATCACCGCGGTTGCCGCAGCCTTTTCAGCTCTTACAACGATATTTTGACTTTTTATCTCGCCTACAACATCGTGCGCCTGCCAGCCCATGGCCGCCAGCATTTCATCGACAAGACTACCGTAGGGAGGAATGACAGGAAGGCCGTCCGTCCAGCCGTTATCCATACAGTTTTCTATATCTTCAAGCGTTGCATAAGTTGCCATAAGATCCACACGAACTGAATAGTCGAGAATGACGTGGCCGCATCAAGCGTCACAAACATTTAAGACGTAGCATTAGGATCAACAATAGCAGCTGCTTTGCCAGGCTAGCATCGTACACTCGTACTAAGAATTGCGATTTCTGAAATCGTGGTACCAGCATTAACAGCTCACTGCCAATGCGTAGCGAATGCATCCGCAACTAACTTGACCAGTTGAGTCTGACGATTGACACCTGTTTTGGTAAAGATAGACGAAAGCTGGGTCCTGGCCGTATTTCGAGATACACCCAGTGCCTCCGCAGCTTCTGTAAGTGTGAGACCTTCTACGAGATGCGTAAGCAGTTTTGCCTCGGCCGGTGTAACCCTGAACATTTCAATTAGGCGTGACTGGCTGGGCGCACCGTCACGCACCTGCCCTTGTATAAGCAACACCAATTCTGGCCCACCTTCGCCGAATACCACATCTTGCTTTTCTACGATGCGTATATGCACATTCCATTTCGACTCTGAGCTGGTGCGGCCAATTGAAATACTACGTGTGTCTACGGGCTGCTCAACGTCTCTGGCGGTTGCCAATAACGCGCGACATGCGTCTTCCAGCTTCTGTTGGTCGGAGTTCTCGCAGCAATGAAGCGCATTGCGTCGAAGGAATACACCATCCTCAGAGGTGAGGATCTGCTGTGCCTGGGTGTTGGCTGAAAATACTTCCAGGTCTGCATTTAAGATAATCGAAGCAATATCCATCGACCCTAGAAGTTCCTCGTAAAAACCCTCTATAAAACTGTTATGCGTAAACCCACTGTATAGTCGCAGTGCTTTGTCCATCAGCGGAACGATACTCTGCAGTCGGGCTCGGTCTTCGTGAGAAAATGCCGGAGCTTCACCTATCCGGACCAAGCGCAATCTGAGGCGTATATGGCTGGGCTCGTCATAAACATCAAAACCGATCAGATCCGACACGCTGTAGGCGTTTAAGTACTCATAAAAATCGAGAGATTCGAGCTCAGAACGAGTAACACGATCACTGAGGGTAAAGACCTTTTTCTCCGGCAGCTCTGCAAACGGGGAATCCAGATGTGCTTTTGTACGAAAACCTTTTAACGCGTCTCCATTTAAATCTGAGTACAGATACACTGTGAGCCCCGGATCTGACAATTGAGGCCGACGTAACACCAGTGTGGCGCTGGGAACCTGCATATAGTCTTCAAGCGTTTTCAGCAGTGTTTTCCAAGGAGGCTTTTCCAGTACGCCTTCATAAATTGCTTGGCTAAGCGGATGGGCTACTGGAATATCTGACACTTTGATCTCCTTTATGCCCGTCAATCAACACACTCAGGCAGCATGACGAGCATATTAGCCCAACGCTGCCTTTTTTACGCCATTTCAACAGCAGGTTTTGCCCTTGATATCGGCCTGGCTTTTAGTGCCCAAGCGTATTTCCCATCGCTCCTTAACAAAAAAAGACCCGGGCATTAATGCCTGGGCCTTTTTTGTGACCGGTGTCAGCTATTGCTAACCTTGGCCGAGCACGTCTATCTCTAGAAGTAGTGTCTAGAAGTAGTAGCTAGCCGTAACACCAACCGTTCGCGGCGGAGTAACCGTCAGGTTGTTGTACAACGCTGTTCCGCCAGCAAACTGGGCTGAACCGTTCGCGCCATCTGAAGGACGACGTGCCAATATGCCTTCTTCATCCGTCGCATTCTTAACAAACAACTGTAGATCCCAGCTCTCCGCCCTAACACCCGTGATCAGATCCAGCGTGTTGTAGCTGTCTGACTCGAAACGACCGGTAATGTCTCCCGGTGCTTCAATATCTCCGCGATGGTTAAACAAACCCGTCAGGTACCATTCACCACCGAAGGATAACGGCATGTTGTAGTCCGCTTTCAGCGTGAGGAATATCTCAGGCTGTGGGCTTCCGGCTAATCCGTCCGCATCGCAGACATTGAAGCGATTAGTTATATCAACGGTCGCTTGCGCTGAATTAGTACAGGGAATAGTGCCAGCAGTCAGCTCAACCTTTGAGTAGGTGAACGAGCCAAACAACTCCAGGTTTTCTGTCGCCAGGTAGCGTAACTCAGCTTCAAAACCCGTTTGCGTCGCTTCTTCCACATTCACGTCAGCATTAGAAATAGCGGTAACGTCACCACTCACACCGTTGAACACTTCAAAGGTCGGTCTGATCTGATAATCATCATAGATGCTGTAGAACACCGCACTGGTGTATTGACCACGACCATCCCAAATAGATCCTTTCAGACCAATTTCAATGCTGTTAACCGTTTCACCTTCAAAGAAGTTGAGTCCAGACGTTGGATCTTCAGCGGTTGGCTGAAAAGAACCATTGACGTCGAAGTTCGGTGCGCCGGGACGGAAACCGTGATCAAGAGTAATGTACACGTTAGCCTCTTCACTGAAGTTGTGAGATAGTTTGACTGTTCCAGTCCATTCTTTCTCTTCCACGGCTCGTCGGTTAATACAGGTACCTTCTGGGTAATGATCAACCACGCCCTGAGGTAGCGCAGTCTGATCAATAACACAGGCCAGCGCATTGGGGATAACAAGCAGCGGATCGGAAATGTTGTTGTCATTGTCTAGAAAGCCACCAAACAAGAAATTGTTGTTTAAGCCACTCTGGTTGTCCGCATCGAATATATTGTATCTCACACCAACGGTTAAGGTGGTCGCATCACTGAAGTGGAAGTCGTTGTGCGCGAAGATGGCCGTTGTTTCATTTACGGTAGGAATATCAAGCAGAATTTCGAAAGTGCCGATACCGGGGACATCTGCATAATTCGTCACGTCAGTGACGGCGGATGAATCAGCGTAGTAACCACCGAACTGCACGTCCCACCATTCGGTAGGTGACATGCTGATACGCAGTTCATGCTGAACGTTTTTTGTAAACTTGGTGACAGTTTCAATCAGTACCAGATTCGGATAATCCGTATTGTCCAGGTCATCGTCGCGTGTGTTGACGCTGCCAAAATCACCGCTGAACCAGCTGATATCACCCCATTCCAATTCCCAGTCCAATTGCAATGTGGCCAGCCAATCTTTCTTCTCGATGATTTCGTCAGAAGAGGCGGCTATCGATTCACGGTCGGACGCCGACAGTTGGAAATCACTGGCAGGATCAGCAGCTTCTACAATGCGCAGCGTGTCTGAATTTTTTGAGCGCATCCAGGTGTAACCCAGCTTGGCTGAAAAATTGTCCGTCGGTTCCCACAATAATTTCGCTCGAATGCCTTCACGGTTACGCGCCTCATCAAAGCCACGGATAATGTTCTCAGTACCTGTGTCTCTGTCGTCAGAAAGTAGCGCAATGCGTGCAGCCAATGTCCCTTCGATAATGGGCATAGAAACAGCGCCCTGAATGTTATAGCCATCAGGGTCAGCAATGTACGACGCACGTACGTGACCTTCAATTTCATTCAGGTTGGGATCAGCCGTTTCCAAAATCACCGCTCCTGTGGGTGATGGTTGGCCGTACAGAGTACCCTGTGGACCGCGCAGAATCTGAACCTGCTTCATATCAAACAACGCTGCGAAAGCGAAATCGGTTTGCGAACCTGCTACGAAATAGTTGTCGAGATAAGTGGCTACTCGCGGTGGTGCAGACTGTTGAGCAAAAGTACCAATACCGCGGATACCCACGCCGACGTTACTGTCGCCTTCGTAGCGAATTTCAACACCCGCCGTTAGCTTGCCGAGCTCATCGCCCTGGAAAATGGCGGCACCGCGCATGGCATCTGAGCTGAGCAGGTTAACCGTAAGAGGCGCTTCAATGAGAGATTCTGCCTTTCTCTGGGCGGTAACAACGACCTCTTCCAGCACAAGCTGGCCGAAGGCAAACTGGCTACTGGTGGCGGCTACCGCGAGGGCTATCGTTTTTATTCGTTGGTGTTTCATTGATACTCTCTCCGGGATATTGTTCATCGGTGGAGAACGCTGCCCCACCACGTGTTTGTGTTATGTCCTGCTAGTTATCTTATGTCGGGCATAGAGATACTAACAGCCGCTTTACAAGTCTAGCATCGTACACTTGTACTAAGGGTTGGGGTCCCAAAACCGTATCGGCAAATTAGCTTTTGGAGACAGTTTTGGTTTGACTTCTATTCTTGAGCCACTGGCCTGTTCCATTCAGCGAACGCACTGCCCCTAAGATTCCGATAGTGATTGGCGGACACCTGATGCCTACAGAGATTAAACAGATTGCTGACGGCGGCATGAGTACCCAAGAATCGCTTCGCCTGACCGACTGATTTGAACTTACGCATACCCCGCTCACCAACCCCGGTAGCTGATGCGACGGCTCTGCTCGATAGTCATTCGCCCTGATCAGCTACAATCCGGCTTGCAACCCGACGCACCCGACGCCTTTCAGTAACGGCAAGGCCTTGTAGAGCATCATTAGCATCGAGTGCGTCAACTTCGTCGGGTGTATGTGAAGTTTCTACCCCCGGGGTATAGGGCCCTTTGCCATCAAATCTCTCAATATATCCGCGTGTAAATTTTTTGTGATTTTCATTAAAGCACCCGCCCCCAGAAATCAGCAATCAACCCGTCGTACTCGACACCAACAGCCCGCCTTAGGGCTGCTCAGGTTTCGGCCCCAGCTTGAAGTTCGGTTTTGAAAAGCTGTTACCCGTCTTCAACTTACTGCAAATGGCATCCTAACTGGAATCCCCTTATACTCCATTACATTCCAGTAGGGGGTAAGCGGCTATAGTCCCCGTATTTATTGACTTCGGTGTGTGGCGCAGCCTGGTAGCGCACGTCGTTCGGGACGACGGGGTCGGAGGTTCGAATCCTCTCACACCGACCAAATGCCTACGGTGATTACCCCATATCGGCGAACCCTTGTCTTTCATAGCCTTTACTTCTGCTGTTGTTTCTACCAACATCTGATAAAAATCTCTTAGGCTATCTTTGGTCGACAAAGCACCGTGGCCTGGTATTACCTGAGTTTTGTCATCAATAACAGAAAGTACACGTTTTACATTGTCAGCCAGACCAAGCACATTCCCTCCAGTCCCAACATCAATAAAGGGGAACATCCCCAAAAAGAAAGGATCCCCCATGTGGACAACGTTTGCATTTCTAAAAAATATTACCGAATCACCATCAGTATGGCCCGCAGCATAATGGACGACTTCTATTTCTTCATCATTAAAATGTAAAGTGAGTGTTTCGCTGTAAGTTAGAGAGGGTAAGGCGCTTTTTGGATAAGGTTTGGAGGCCATGTTAAAAAGCTTGATCTCCTGATTTGTTAACAAACGGGTTCGAGCATTATCATGGGACACGATTATTGCAGATGACATAAGGTCCAAGTTTCCACCTGTATGGTCACCATGCCAATGGGTATTAATGATGTAGCTTAATTGTTCCTCTCCACCAAAATCACCTGTATTTAGCCACTCGCGCTTACAGAGTATCCTCTTTGATGACAGGTACAGTATCGGGGCAATAGGTAATATCTTCTCCTTCTCATAATACAGGCTATACTTACAAAAGCCGTTTGATTATGATTCAAACACTTCCCCGCCTAGTAAGAGACAGAAATGGAAAACACTACTGCAACGCTGGCCGCTATTACTGTGGTTTTGGCCCTATCTGCCTGTGGTGCAGGTAATGGCAGTAGTAACGATAGCGGTTTCTTTCCCGCTCCCGTCGTAGCCCCAGAGCCAGACCCAGAGCCAGACCCAGACCCAGAGCCAGACCCAGAGCCAGAGCCAGACCCAGAGCCAGAGCCAGCTCCAACCGCTCAGGCGTTTGGCCCCGATGTTGACCCGGGTCAAAATATCAGCCTGGATGATTTGACCAACCCCGCACCTCTGGTCCCGGCTGACGTCTATCGTCCCAGTGGCGCGCAGGGTGCCTCCCATCAGGACCTGGCGACATTTGCCTGGCTTGAATTTATCGCACTGGCCGCCGAGGGCAACAAAGATGCCAGGGGCACGCCGATTGCAAGCTTTGCCGATTCCGGTATGGATGATTCTGCCAGCGTGCTGACCTGGGAGACTTTTCACCACCGGATGGAGTTATTTCCGTTTGGTGGCGGGGACACAACTCCTGTGGCGCCCCAGCCTTGGAACAGTGTGCCAACCTATGAGGCGTATGTAGAGAGAGAAGGCAGTAATGTAGCTTATACGGTTCCTTTCAGTAATTTTAACAACTTGGATGAGGCAAGCCAGATCGGTTTAAATGTCATCTTATTTCCGGCAGACCCATCGGTGCCGCAACCGCTTACGGATCATCAACTGTTATTCGAGGCAAAGGTAAACCAGAGCGAGTGGGAGTTTGTCAGCGATAATTATGCCGACGAATATCCTATGGGTATCGAGTTGCCCAACCATTCGATGGAGGTAAAAGCCTCGTGGCGGCCGCTGGATTCCATTGCGCCGGAGCAACAATATCGATTCCATGTCTCGGAAGTCATTACCTACTCTGGAACTGAGGCGAACCCGATAGCGAAGCAGGAGCAGTACGCTCTGATAGGCCTCCATATCATCCACAAAACCGAGAACTACCCCACCTTTGTGTATGCCACATTCGAGCATGTAGACGTACTCAGTGACGCCAACGGCGATCCTTCCGGGCTTTATTACGTGCCTACTTATAATGAAATTAGTTATGAACTGCCGGCCACGACCAGCGTATTCAAAAACCTATTTGCAAATAACCCAATGCTAGAGTTTTCAATTACCGAACCGACGGCCTATCCTAATGGGGAGAAGGTGATGCTCCCGGTGGGAAACTTCAGCGGCGAAGGACTGCCAACCACGGTGGTACCTCCCAATGCAGTCGAATTTCTCTATGACGGTCTTACAAAATATAGGATTCCAGTGACGCAGCCGGCCACGACCAACGTCGATGTGGCCGCCGTCAATGCCCACGTGCTTGCCACCATGAAATCATTGGAAGGGTTTGATGCTAACTTCATCTGGCAGTACTACCAACTAAAAGGTGTTCAGGCGGTGCCCACTAGTGATGACGCCGTCAACGATTTTTACCTAGCTAATATTTTCACTGAGAGCAGCCAACCCTCGGTTCAACTGTTCCGAGGCGCCTTTAAT
>Ga0308021_10000430_pt1 | contig 19592 bp, 24 predicted proteins | sample Neamet351_FD_201296 | JGI IMG/M metagenome (GOLD analysis project Ga0308021, IMG submission 201296) | Marine microbial communities from water near the shore, Antarctic Ocean - #351 | ecosystem: Environmental > Aquatic > Marine > Unclassified | place: Southern Ocean | collected 2014-10-02
CTTTTATAAATTTACACCATCCACTTTTGCCAAATATTAGATAATAGAACGGCAAATACTTTCCATGTTCCTGGAAATACATTTCAATGTAATGGATTGCTTGACTAAAGTCTTTATAAAGAACTCCAGTTGATTCATCAACAATGTTTCCCCAAGCAAATGGATTCCATCTGCAATTCTCATCTTCCTTCATTGCAGTGTATTTCAAATCCATTATTGCAAGTTCTCCCTTATACTTAATTAAAGCATCTGGATGTCCAATAAGTTCCTTTGTTTCCCATTCTGGCTGAACTTCAATAAGTTCAATTCCTAAATCAAACATCATTTCTTTGGACCTTTCCGCAAGTGCTAACAAATCAGTTTCCCTTTTTAAAGGTTTCCCAGTCTTTCCTTTTGGGATTTCGTAAACTTCCCCACCCCTACTTTCTCCAATTACATTCTGCTCGAACACCAATCCATCCAACATTGCAGCAGATGGCTCAGTTCGGAATCCATTCATATATGTTTCTTCCCATTTTATTTTGCAGTTTTTAGGATTGTTAAAATCCCTCAACATGCTTTGACTAACTTTCATATTCATTTTATTTTTATAATCCACAATATCCAGTATCACAATCTTCAAAATCTTCAAAAGACAATTCAATTTGCGGTTTGTGGTTAATTATTTCTTTATAAGTGCAATCTTTTCTAAATGTATTTGGTGAGTTCTCCTCTTCTATATTTGCAAACCATTCCATTTTATTCTTATGTTCTTGAGCCATTTTATTTAAGAATATAGGGTTCCTATGAAAGCATCCAACGCAATTGTTATAATAACCATCCTGAAAAGAAACTTCTTTATTTTTCTCCCAATAATTAAAAACATCATTGTTATTTATATTATCAGGAATTAAAGGAAAGCTTGGTATTCTCCATTCTACCATTCCCCATTTGTTTTGAGATTTCCTTTTACCAACAACCGCTTTCATTTCATCAATACCATTTTCATTTAATTTTTCAATTATTCTTTTTGCTCGATGCATTTCAGTTGATCGGAATCCAATTCTCATTTCCACCACTTCGTTTATTTCTTTTTTCCACCATTCAAAAATTGGCTTCATTTTCATTTCAGTAGTGCAGTATCTAGTCATTAAATTTGGTAAGTATTGTTTCCCATTTTTCCCTTTTATATTTGGATTATTTATTACTTCATCAAAAGTTTTTGGACTTAACCAAGTTATTTCTTTTCCAATAAACTGTTCCAAATCTAACATAACCTTAATTATACTGTCCTGTTCAAGAGTTCCTACAAATTCCATTCCTATTTTTTCACTTACAATTTGCCTTATTTTCTTATCTGGATAAATACAATTCAAATCATTTGTTCTTACTAATGCAAAAACATTATATTCTGCTGGATAATTAGCCGCAATATAAGAAGAAGATTTTCCTCCGCTTAAACTATTAACTGTTTTCATAAGCGATTCTTTTTGCTTCTGTAATACTATCCATTAAAGCTTCTTTAACAGATTCTATTCCATAATCTCCAGTTAACTCCATGGATTTCTGAACTTCCTTTTCGTATTTTTTAGAAACGTTTAGTAATTTATTAAATTTATCTTTCACATTCATTTTGTGTTGGTCCTTTAATATGTAAACTTGTTCATCTACACAAAGAATTAACGCCAACAATATCGATATTTCAACTTCTTTTTTTATCATAATACAGAGGTTTTATTTTGTTTCTGATGGTCCATTTCATCTTTCCCAAAAGTATTCGTTAATCCCATTGTTTTAATAACTATTCTTGCAAGTGCTCGTTTCTCTGCAATCTCAACTGGGAACTTCTGAAAACAATTCTCCTTGGATGCTGTTCCAAATGTTTCTCCTTTCTTTATTCCATCCTGAAATGCTGTTGCTTTAATTATTATGTTTCCAACAGCAAAAGAAATCACATCAAAAACAACATCAATTTTATTGTTCCATTGAATCTGTTCTATTCCTGATCTTGTTATAATTGTGAATCCTCTTTTGTCTTTATAGACATCTTCCTTTGTTAAAGAGTTATCTTTATATAAGGTGTTTAATATTTCTTTTTTAGTCATTAGTCAACATATTTTAATAGTTTACAAATTCCATCTCTCCATTCTTCCTGAGTTGCCAATGTATCATAGTCCAAAATCATTTCAGGAAGCATTTTATGAACTTCAACTTGACCACAATTTCCAACAGTCATTTTCAAACATTCTAATTTTCCATTCATAACATCCAATTTGTAAATCCATGTAGAATCATAAGCATTGTATTTCCTGAACATTGGAAGGTCTGACCTTTTTATTTTATGATATTTTTTAGTTGTTTCCTCAATCTCAAATTCAGTGTTTATCTCATCCGATATTCTGTTTGATTCCATTTCCAAATATTTTACTTGGTCCGAAAGTCTGTTGTGTGTTTTTCTGCTCATAATTTTAATTTTAGTGTTTTTAATTCGATTAATTATAATGTAAATATACGATAGTTTTTAACAATACACAATATTTTGTTATTTATTTTTAACCTAGTAAATGAAGTTTTTTCTAATTTAAGTGAGTTTTTTTATTGACAATTTAGTCAATTTATAGTTAATTGTTGTGCCACTTTAATAAAAAAGAGGAGCTAATCAATTAAGACCAACCCCCCCCTTAGACTAAAAACTATTATTAAACTACTATTTTAAATATTGTTTGAGGTGTGTAAGTCTTTTGAACACTCTTTGTATTATAGGAGAAAAGTTCTTCCTCTATATTATATCCCTTCCATTGGTCTGTTTCTTGTAAGTCTATTCTAATGTCTTGCCTTCCATCTTTTGTAAATATATATATATTTTGTGCTGCCTTACCTGATAGGTTCAAGGACCGTTCTGAATAGGAGTTTGATCCTACCAAGGAAGCACTTCTTGCAATGTGGTCCCTTATCATTGTTTCGTGTAAATGGCCGCAAATAATGAAATCAATTATAGTTCCCTGTGCAGCGTATTTTGCTACTACTCTTCCGACTTGATTTGAATCCATCTTTCCTAATTGGTGCCCATGAATAACAAGCATGTTCTTTCCGTTAATATCAACAACCACTTCCAAAGCATCTCCCCTCAAAAACTCAACTTCAGGAATTAATAACCTCAACATTTCAAATATTGTAAAGTCATAATTGTCTGATGCTACTATATCCACCCATCCCAAATCCTGATTCACTCTCGACTCGTTTCCAGTTACACAGCAAACTTTAACAGGAGCCACTTCCTTAAGGTCCAAAATAAAGTGTTTTAACAAATGAACTCCCAAGAATGTCGCCTTTGCTCTATTAGTTGCCATTGATAGTTTCTCATCCACTCTCCTGTCTGAATTTATAAGGTCCCCAGTTATTGCAACTAGAAAAGAAGTTGCATTATGAAGTCTTGCATACTCTTTTGCATAATGTGCAAATTTCTGTAATCTTTTTGAAGCAACTGTGAAGTCATATTTGTTTGATGGTAAATCTACCAACTCATTGAAATGTGGGTCTGCTATTTGAACTACAACAACAGAACCTTTCTTTGTTTTATTCTTCTTTATTTTAACACTTAAAGAGTGTTTCTTTAATAACTTTATTATTTCTTTGTTGTATTCCTCCAGTGAGTTCTCAGTTCTTGCACACTCCCTAAATGATTTGTTTGCAATTCTGTTTAAATCCTGAGCTTTTTGTTTTTGTTTTGCTAACCTAATGTTTACCTCAATTATTTCTTTATCCGCAATTAAATATCCAACAACATCACTTATTTGTTTTCTTAAATAATCAACAGAAACATCCAACTTGTATTTATCAATTAAATAACGAGATATATCAGCAAATCCAACCCCACTTTCAAACAACTCAATTATTTCCTTTTTGTATTCTAAGTATTTTTTCATTTTCTTTTAATTTTTTCCCAAGACCTTCCTCCGAAATAAGCTCCAAAAGCAGTTATTCCCAGCATTTGCCAAAGGTCAATCCATGAATCTTTTATTTCCAGTTCAATATAACTAAAGTCTATTAAAGTGAATATTGTAAAAACTAACATAAGGAATGCAAGAGTATAAGGTCGAATATTTTTGCTCATCCAATTATCTGATTTCATATCAGAGTCCCATCTTTTAGAAATTTGTTCCTGCATTTTTGATTCATGTTCCAGAATCTTTGCCTCAATTTGTTGTTTAAGAATTAACTTTTCTTCTTTTGATGTTATTACATCATCTAAAATGTTTCCAACTTCTTTAACCAAGTCAGAACCTCCGAAAAGTTTACTTAATAAATCCATAGTTTGGGGTTTCGTTTTGTTGAATCAATATCGATATGAGCAAAATTGCCCTTTGATTTCCCAGCTAATCCAACTCTAAATGGAAGGTCTAATTCATCACATAATTCCATAGCATGAACTAAAAATACAGCTCTTTTTTTAGAGTCTGAAATTGATATGTCTGCAGCTAATCCCTTAAGATGAGCAGAATTCGGGATTGTGTGGTAACCTCTATCTGTTAATGATTGGTGATATTCCTTAGTTCTGAATCCGCTAGTTATTCTAAAAGGGAAGTTGCAACGGCTTCTGAGTTCATCAATAAACAAAAGAAATTCTTTGTTCATTTGTTTGCCAGAATCTTTCTGGTCTGGTGATGAAAATTCACTGAGTTTGAAATGTTTCATATTGTAAAGATATAAAAAATTATAATACAGAATAACAAATAAACAAAACTTTTAAACAATTTAATGTTTACTTTTTCTTCCTAACCAGCTTTGCTAGTGAAACGAATATTGCCAATATTATGGAAACAGTAATCAATCCTTCGTTTATTTCCGTAAGACTTAATCCAACAGCCCCTCCATTTGCTGCTATTAATTCAATATTATCCTTTGTTGTAGTAGTCATTTTAATTTATTTGTTTGATTCTAAAATTAGTTCCGTTTAATTCTGTAATTCCTTTCATTGATCCGTTTGATGCAGCTTCCTTCCAAATTAATAATCTGAAATATTGTATTGGCTGAGCCTCTTCTATTATAACAAACATTCCGTTTGATGTGCTTGCAAGTCTTATAGCTCCAGCTCCCCTGTTGTAAGCGTAAGAGTGAGTAGGATCAACATCAGCCCAAACAATAGCTCCACCCGTTTCAGCACCTTGTTGAAGTTTCACTCCCAACAAAATTCTGTTATTTACTACTGAATTGTCAAACCCCACGTTCCAAGTGAACTCAAAAGAAGTTTCAACTACATCTTCATCAGGTGCAACTGAAAAGGAATATTCTCCACCCGTAACACTAGGAACTCCAGCAGCTCCATAAGAAATTATTGTGTTAGTTGTGGAAGTAGTTGTTTCTGTATCATATTGACAAACAACAGCACTAGCAGCTCCATTTGATGCAGAAGTTAAGGATGTTGTTGAACAAGTTAAGGCAGCAAAATTTGGCTTAGTTCCTGATGAGTCAACATAAGCCTTGACACTTTCAGCAGTTGGGACATTGTTTGCAGTTGCTCCTGTCATTGTATCACTATCCAACCATCCAGTTATTTCAACCCCACCTTTAGAGATACCATCAGAATCAATATCAAAACCAGCAACTGTTCCCTCTGTTTTTCTTTGGTATTGTTGAATTAAGTTTTCATTATCTATTCCAACAAGAGATCCAATTCTTAAATCATAATCAATTACTTTAGCAACAACTGTTAAAGTTGTGTCTGCAACAACTTGGTCCGCATTTATTACAAAACTAATTCTTTGTCCACTTCTATCATCTATTAAATAAACAACATCACCAATTTTAAAAATATCAGATTGAAGTTGGTCAATTGGAATTGAAGTTATACTTCCAGCCAGAACATTTGTAGATGTTGAAGTTGACCCCCAAGGCTGAACATTTGATTGCGCTCCGCTTCCAACTATTCCACCCTGATTTCCTCCTCCCATAACAGGACCAGAAATCACACCTCCATAATAAGAACTGGCTACAGTTACAGTAGTAGCATTGTAAGTTGACTCAAACCAATCTCCACTCCATTCATCAGACCCAGTTGTAAAAGTCCCTCTTAACATAACATATTTCCTGTTATCCAAATCTAAAATTCTTCCAACTGGATTAACAAATTTTGGAAACCCTCCAGTTAAATCTTTGTTTGTTTCACTTAATGCAGAAGTTGCGTTCATTTTTAAAGAAGAATAACTTTGGCAACTCATAACTTCCTTTGCTAATAAGTTAACAAATGAATCTGTTCCAGCTAATGTTCCAACTCCCCAAGTTCCAACATCTGATGTATTTGTAAAAGCAGACCCATCCCAAACTTTTAAAGTTGAACCAATATCATTTAGATCACTATCTCCCCAATATAAGTCGTTTAATTCTACAGTATATGAATCTGTTGTTGTTGATGTTATTTCGTTTCTCACTGATGTGCTACCAATAGCTCCACCAGTTACTTCTGCAAATATTCCAACATATTGATTTGATGAGTTAAAAGGATTTGAATAATTAAAAGTTGTAGAAGCCCCTCCTGCTCTTGTTAAGTTTTGACTATTTGAAGAAGCATGTATTGTTCCATGATAATGAGTCCTTACACTAGAAATTCCATTTGTAAAAGTAAAGAACTCAAAATCCCAATCTCCAGTAAAAGATGCATCCGTTGGAACAACCCCACCAGCATAAGAAGTTGAATCAAAAATCAATCTTTGGCTTGCACCTATTGGAATATTTGTTTCTAAATTTGTTATATAGTTTGTTGGAGCAGTTGCATCATAAGTTGTCCATGACAAAACCCCACCAATATCAACTAACATTTTATCCCAACTTCCAGCTCCATTTGCTTTTGCTCTTATACTGAAAACAGTTTGCATGTCTACAACTCTTGGATTACTCGAACCAACCTGAACTCCAAAAGATAATTTTTGTGAGGTTATATTTGAGAAATTTAAAGGTATTTGGCAAAACCATCCTGTTGAATTATCTGCATCTGTTAATGTTGCAATTGGTGAGGAGTAAATTATAGCACTTGAAGTTGAGTTTGTTTGGTCCAAAGCAGGAAACCCAGAAAAATGATTTCCATCAGCAAAGACATTAAAGTTTCCTACTACTTTTTTAATTGGTGCATAATAATCATATTGAGAACCAGATAATTTTTGCAATCCATAATTTGGATCCGTTATGTTTTCAAGGTCTAATTGATATCTTGAAAGTTCTGTTGTTCCTACATAAGCATTTGTTGTTCTCAAACCTCCGTTAAAATAATACTCTCTAGTTGGAATATTTATTGGAGCAGAAATTGATCCAGTGTTAGCTGTTAAATATTCCGCAATCTGAATAAAATGAAAAGTATGGTTCCAATAAACACAACGCATTCCCCAGCTTTTACAAATAGATTCCAAAACATCGTATGTTGATTTAGGAGTGTAATATCCATCTTCCTCTTTGTCATACATGGAATTCATCTTGCACTGAGTTAATGCTAAAGGATCATCTGTTTGAGATGTTCCTGTGTTAAGTGAGTTATACCAATTAACAGAAGTTTGATATGTATAATTAGATGGCAGTCCATTTCCAGAAATAGGACTTCCAGTTTTTACCAATATTCTTTCAATCCAATATCTAAAAGTTGTGTATTCATTATACCAAACATCCTCTTTCTCATAAGGAAAATCAACTGATCCACCCGAAGCTCTTATTTCCCTAATAAATGGTTTGTCTTTTAATAATCCTATTCCATCAACAGCGGTTAATTTTACTTCATAAGGAAAAGAAACATCTTGTTTTGCAGAAAGGTCCATTAAAACATAACCAGCCCAAAGCGGATTTGTTAAATCATTACTATTATATAGGTAAACATAAACATCTTTTTCAGCATAAGTTCCATCTCTTAAATCATCAATGAAATTTTGCATTCCAGTATCTTCAACAATAAAAGGAATGTCCATTGAACTCGCTAAAATATGGCTGAATTTCTTTTCTCCATTTGTTTCGTATTTTATAACACATCCACCAGTGCTAAGTTTAATATCAACACTTGAAGAAGGCCATGCGTTACAAAAAACTTTAAATGTATAAGTGTCCCCACTACTAGATTTATATTCTGATTCGTATCTTTTCGCGTATGCCATTAGACTGATCTTTCTCTATTAGTTCCTGTTTTACTATTACTCAAATAAATATCATTTCCAACTAGCTTCCCTGTTACATTAATGTTTTGACTTCCTCCTCCCATAAATTGTTTTAATTTATCTAATGGTGCAATTACTTCTGGATTACCAGCGTTTGTTCCAATTCCCTCTCCTATCAATGCTGTTGTTGGTCCTGTAACCAATCCACCTTCTGCAAATTCTGGAATTAAACTACTAAAAGCAGTTTTTGCTAGACCAGCAGCAGCCCCAGCAATTACAGGAATTAAAAATGGATTTATTGACAAAGCAGGACTACTTAAAGCGTTTGAAACTGCTGCTGTTATACCTTTAGCAATCAATCCACCTATTACATCCCTTAAAACTCCTTTTACAGTTTCTCCAAACTCTTGGAATGATTGTGCTCCTTGAGATAATTCACCTCCCAGTTTATCCATTGTTCCCATTAAAGCGTTTTCAAGCTCTACTGCTGTTGTTCCTGCAAATATAGCTATTTCATCCCCTAATATCCCTAAAGCTCCTCTGTATGCTTCAACTCCTTTAAGTGGTTCTTCAAAAGTATTAGAAAAAGCAGTGTTCACTCCAAAACTTGCTTCAAGATCTACTAAGTGTTCTAATTTTAGAGTTAAAACTTCAACATCTTTAATTTTTTTATCAATCCCACCGTTGTCAGTATCATCATTACCACCCGAATCAATATATGGATTTGTTGTTTTTGAAGGTTTGGTTACTTCATTTGTTGAAGATTCAAGTTTTTTATTTGCCAAAACTAATTTCATAACTGCGTCAATCTGATCTTGTACTTTCTTTTTAGCTACAATATAAAAACCACTTGTCTTATCTAATCCACTCATTTCAATCTCCATCATAGCAGCATTTAATTCCTTAAGTTTACCCATTGCTGCCTCTGCTTTAGCTTGTTGTAATATAGAAGCTGTATAATCTTTAGTTGCATTATCTAAAGCTTTAACATCTAAAGTTGCAGCGTTTAATTTCCCATAATACTTAGGAGCTATTTTGTTTAAACTTTTAAGAGCTTTTTCCTTTTCCTCTAATGTTGAGTTCTCATCTTTTAATACCTTCGTTAATAAATTAACTTCAACTTTTTGACCAATAATTGACTTTAAAGCTGTGCTATTTATTTCATCAACATTTTTCTGAGCATCACTCACTCCCCATAATCCATCTGCCCAATCGGTTAAAGCAAAAACAACACCTGCAATTCCAATGGCTAAAGCAATATATGGATTTGCAAGCAAGAATGTTCCGACAGTTGAAAGAACTCCAATTAAAGCAGATATTCCAATGGATAATTGACCAACTATAAATAATACTGGACCTATTGCAGCAAATATTAATCCCCATTTAACAATGTTGTCTTTTTGTGAACCTGATAAGCTATCAAATTTTTCAGCCAACCCAACCATCCAAGTTGTAAATTGTGTAATATAAGGAATTAATCTTTCCCCAATTTGTTCTGAAAGGTCAGATAATTGATTTTTTAACTGAGTAATTGGTCCCATCCCAGCTAATGCGGCAGCTTCAGCACTTCCACCGTATTGTTTCTCTAGTTCCTCTAATATTAAAGATTGTGCTCCAGCTAGATTATTTGTTTCAACCATTGCTTTAACGGTTGATTTTTGTTCTTCTGTAAACTGGATTCCAGCTCTTGACAAAGCTGATAAATTAGCAACTGGATCATTCAATGCTTTACCTAACATTATTGAAGCACTCTTTAAATCTCCATCCAATCTAGTGGCTAAATCTAAAGCAACTTCTTGTGTTTTTTTGAATTGTTCTCCTGTTATGTTTGTAAATGTTAAAAGCTGTGCAGTAGCTCCTTTCAATATCTCTTCATCTCCAAAAAGTGTAGTCTTTTGTAAATCTGCCGCCATTTTCTGAAGTTCATCAGAAGCAAACCCAACTGCGTTTCCTGTTGATTTTAATCCGGCTTCAACTTGTGCAATTGCTTTTTCTTGTTCATCAAATGCTTTTATTGAAGCAGCTCCAAAAGCTAGAATTGGTAAAGTTAATCCCGTTGAAAGACTCTTCCCAGTTTTCTTAACATTATTTCCAAACTTTTTAAGTTTCTTTTGAGTTTTTTTCATGGCCTTTTCAAAACCACCTAAGTCAGCCCCAAATTTGAAATTTAAAAATCCAATTGCTTTACTTGCCATTTTCTATTTTATTTTTGTATAATTCAGCTTTCATTTTTAATTCTTTGAAATCAATTTTATTATCTTGTTCCCACTCAAACTTAATTAAGTCCTTTGGTTTGATGCTTTTGTTTTTTGGAAGCTGAATATTCAATAACAAACAAGTGCTCCATCTAGTCCTCTCCCAATCGCTTCTCTGCCTCATATTCTCCAACTCATGAAACCCTTCCAATTTGTTCCAGAACTCTCTTGGTAACATATCGTAGAATTCCTCCACTTTCATTCCTAACTGTCCAAATGCTACCCTCTCCAGTTTTGGCCAAGTTAGCTCTTCTTCTTCACCTTCTTGGCCTTTATCTTTTTTTCCTCACCTGTTCCCATTGCTCTTCCTAATATCTCAAAAGCTTTTTCCATGCATTCCATATGTCCATCAAACATGTCTGTTATGTCATCAATTGAATAAGTAAATGGTTTTTTTGCTGCTCTGTAACCATCTTCCATTCCACAATATATTAAACTAAAAGCATCATTGAAAGTTAATTCTCCTGAGCCTAATTTGTTTAAGTCTTTCATTGTTGAACCAGTCATTAAACTGTATTTTCTCAATGCATTGAAACCAAATCTAATTGGCATTTTGTGTTCTCCTATCTCTAATAATTCGTAATTCATTTTCTAAGTGTTTTGTCTTTCCTGAGTTAAAAGAAACCTACCCACGCACTCAGAAAAGAAAACGCATGGGCAGGATCTAAAATTTTCCTTATTAAGGAGTTACATCAATTGTTTGAACCAATGGGCCAGAACCTTGAAAAGATACTGAGAATGTAGAAGTATCTTCTAATGGTGCCGTTAAACTTGCAGAAGTTAACCAAGCTGTTCCAGTGTATTTTGTATTCCCTAATCCAGTTACTGCAGTAGAACCAAAAGTTAAATCAAAACTTGTTCTTGTAGCTAAGTAACCAGTAAATAAATCACTTAAAGTTTTGTTTGTTATTGCACTTCCTGCAGGATCTAACCAAGCATATAATGCATCACAAGAAACATCCCAGTTTCTCATACCTTCCATGTTATCTTCCCATCCACCACTTTCTTTAGAAGAAGTTGATCTTGTTGAGTGATTCACATTTAAAGTTGCGTTTGTAGAATAAGCAACTAAAGTCCCTGCTACATAGACTCCAAGCTCTGTTCCGTTTAATTGTCCTTCATTTGCTGCCATAATTTTATTTTTTTATTTATTTATAATTATAATTCTTGCCCTTTATCTTGAGCTTTCTTTGTTTTCTTTTCTTTTATTTTTTCTTTTTTATCATAGTCGTTTTCCTGTAGCCATGCATAAAATTCTTGCGTTACATCCATAACTTGACCAGCAACCAAAGTTTTATGGTCGTTTACCTTATAGCTTCTTTTTAATTTAAATTTCATTTTTTTATTCGTTTATGTTAATCCATCCATTTTCTGGATTGTTGATTGTTTTAATTATTTCATTATGAGAATAAATCTTTTCACCATCTAAAAAAGAAGGTATTTCTCCAATGAATTTTATTATTGTTTGACTTCCATCCAAACTATATCTTAAAGTTGAAGCAGATGTTTCAATAACTAATTTGAAATCTATTGCCCCAATCATTTCTTTATTTATTATAACATACTTTTTTTCCATATCTTTATTCAGGAACATCAACAACAAAATCAGTTGATGTCATGTTAGTCATTGTTCCGTTATTATTTCCAGTTTCATCTTCAATTGTAGGATAAACAGCAATTGGATTTCCTACTATCCCACCATCTCCCATTTTCCAATAACCAAAAAGACTTGAAACAGGTTTTGGATTGAATGGTGATCCGTTATTGTATAAGCTTAAAACTTCCGAATCTGTTAAATCTGTATCAAAAAAACTAACTTCATCAATATTTCCTTTCCAAAATCCTCCTCCAATTGAATTACTACCAATAGATGAAGTTGTAAAACTTCCTGAAAATGTTCCAGATATTACAGTAGTTTCTTTCAGAATTCCATCTAAATACAATTTTATATTTCCTGAACTGTCCCAAGTTGAAGCCGCATGATGCCATAATCCATCTCCTTCAATATTATCACTAGCTACAGCAGAGTTTGTAATTCCTCCTGATTTATAAGTTGCTGTCAATTGGTTATTTGATGCATGATAATATAATATAATTTTATTGTTAGAATCAACAATGGATTGAATTATATTTCCAGAACTTGCAGTAGTTTCTAATTTAAACCATGCAGAAATTGTTCCAGTTGTTTTCATTGAGTCCATACCAACAACTCCCAAATCAACATAGTCATCCACTCCATCAAAAGAAGTTGAATAAATGTTGTTAAATGAATTTATTATTCTAATATTGAAATTTAAAGATTTTCTATAAACTCCATCCGATCCACTCATGTCATCAAAAACATCGTCATAACCATCAAAATCAATTGCTTGAATATTTACATTATTATAAACTCCGTTTACTCTGTCCAATGCTGTTCTTATATAATTAGCAAGTTTAGAAGCTTCTGAATAAGTTTTACAATAAGCTGAAACCATAATTGAAGCATTATCCAATAAAGCAACAGAATCCTTTTGACCTTCTGGCTTATCTGAACTAACATCGTAAACAATGAAAGGAAATGGAGATGTTTGCTTCATTACATTTGGGGCAATTCTTGTGCCTACCATTGACTCAACTGCAATGTTGTCATTAAGTAACTTATATATTGCTTTTCCTATATCCATTTTAATATCCTAAACTTCCGTATTTTGTTAATCTGTTTTTATGTCTTTTTAAAGCTGAAACAAATATTTTTTCCGCATCTTGGAATCCAGTTGATAAAACAGTTCCACTTTTCTCCCTGAAGGATTTTTCCATAAATGGATTTGCCCTTGTTGTTCCTCCGTGTTTCATTTTGTGTCCGTATTCAACCCAAGCACCGAAATATCCACCTTTGTTTTTCTTATATTTACCTTTAACCCTTGGTCCAATATAACCCCCATGAATATCTCCCTTTGAAGCTTTTGTTCTATAAAATATTAAAGAGTCTTTCAATGTTCCCCTTTTTATTTTTAAACTTTTGTCTGCAGGATAAACAACATCCTTTTTTGCTACTGGAGCGTTCGTTTGTGCAGATTGTTGTAATGGTTTAGTTACCTTCTTCCAGAACTTTCCCCAAACAGCATCTTCATTAACTTGTTTTGGTAACTGAGAAAACATCTTAGCAATTTCTTTTATTCCTTTTGCTTCAACAGTTATTCCATCAGCCATTATTGATTGTCCTTTATTCTTGTTTCCAACTCAAAAAATTGTTCCCTTCCATCTATTTCTTTTATTCCATGTATTATGTAAGTTTTAGAGTCATATTCTATTCTAAAAGTTCCTAAAATAGTTATTCCTAAATTTCTAACATAAAAAAACAAATCAGTTTTCTGAACTTGTTCTTGTGATTCCTTACCTCTACTGCTACTCTTCCAGTCTGTCTTTGCCCAAAGTGTATATTTTAAAGCATAACTTTTTGTTTCTTCTCCATACTTATTAATAACATAAGTTGGTTCCATTATTTTTATTCTCCTATCTAGTTGTCCAATACTTAACATACTTGGATTTTATATTGTTCCAATAAATATTGACTTGACAAAGGAAGTTCAGTTGCTGTTCGCCCTGAAATTACTGACTGCCTGTTTTCATACCAATTCCCGATTGTAATTAAAACCGCTTGTTTTATTCCTTCTGGAACTGATGAAGATGTTGATCCATAACCAACTGTATATTTAACTTCAACAGCGTTTATTCTACTAGCTAAATTCGGCAAAGCTCCACTAACAGAAAGTCCAATTCTTGCAGGTTGTGATGCTCTGTCTAATATGTAATTTGTAGAATTTAAAGTTTGGATTGTGTCGTTTGTATCATAATATTTTACTGATGTAATTGAAAACACTGGACTCTTATATAGTCTGTAAAATTCCATCCAATTATCACTGTATTGAGTTACTATTGTATCTAAAAAATATTGGTTTGTATAAATTTGGCAGGATTGAGTTGCTGCTTTAATCAAATTATCAATTAAAGTGTCATCTGCTGTTGTGTCAACTTTTAAGAAATCCTTTGCTTCCGATGTTGTGAATAATGGATTTGCTGCTAAAGTATCTTCTTTTAAACTTCTATACATTATATTTTTTTTTAAAAAAAAGGGACTGGCTATTTAACCAGCCCCATTCTTAATTATTATAGAATACTATTAAGCTAAAGTAGTATATTTAACAAATGAAGCACCATCAGCAACACCCCAATCGAAGTAATTGTTCATGATCAATCTAACCTCTCCATTTACAGCTCTTGAATAAGGATCAACAGTAATGTTAGAAGGTCCAAATTGCGCCATGTAAACTCTAGAGAAATCTCCGAAAAGTCCATCTCCAGAAGTAGCCGCTACAGAAGCAGGAGCATTAGAGAAGAATCCAGGATAACCAGCTAATCTGTCATCAGTATATAAAGGAGAAACACTTGAAACTTGTGAAGCACCTTTGATGTTAGAATAAAGAAACCAAGAATTAACGAATGCTAAAGCACCATCTAATCCATGATTGTCAGCTATTGTTTGGATTGCTTCTAACATATCAGAAGAAGTTCCAGCAGTTCCACCAGCAGCAGATTCAGTAAATGTTAAAACACCAGCAGTTCCAGCAATTGAGCCAGGAGCTCCCCCACCTAAATCAGCAGAAGCGAACATTGCAGCATCAATTTGAGTTCCCATGTTTCTTCCCATATCTCTCATAACAGATGCTTCAGCAGCAGGTCCGTTTTGAGCTAAGATTACATTAGAAATGTTAGCATAACCAGTGATTCTTTTTGGAGTTAAAGTAACTTTTCCAAAATCAGCACCCCCGTCAGCAGCAGCAGCAACTTCAGTTCCCCATGCAACAGTTGAACCTCCAGCAATAGGAAGAACAGTATCAGCAGCAACAGTTCCTAAGTTATTGATTCCAATTCTGTTGTAAAGTGCAGAAGCTTGTAAGCTATCAACATAAGCACCTATTGAAGTAGGAGCAATTGCAGAAGTTCCTTGGTCAATAGCTCTTTTTTCTTTTAACATTGTTGGAATACCAATTCCTTGAAGTCCTTTTCTAGCTTCACCTTCAGCTTCTTGATGCATTTCTGCTTCAATACCTGTTAAAGAACCACCATTTCTAACTTCGTTAATTGCTTTAAATAAACTCCAACCTCTTAATTCTTTGTCAGTGTTTAATTTTTGAACTGGAGTTCCAGCTACTTTCACGTTTTTTCTGATTTCAGTTTCCACTTTTTCAGCTCTTTCGATTTTTACAGAATACTCATCTGCATTTTTAAGAAGTGTGTCCATGTCATTGTTCTCATCAGTAGTTAAATCTCTTTCTTCTGCAGTTGCAGTTTCTTTGATAACTTCTAATTTTGAAATAATGTCATTTCTCAATTCTTTCAATTCAATACTTGATTTCATTTTAAAATTTTTATATTATTATTATTATTTTGTTCGTTTAATTAACTCTATCTTTAGTTTCGCCAACGAACGCGCCACCAAATAGTTTTCTTCCTCTTTTGTTTCTTGTTTTTCTTTATACATTAAAAGTCCTCTCTGTGCAACTACTAAGTCAGATTCCGCTTGGCTGTAAGCAGGATAAGTTACAGGAGAAACATCATAAAGTTTTTCTATTGAAGTAATTGTTCTAATATCATTTCCATCCTCATCAGTGCTCCACTCATCAGCTCCAACAGTGAAAGCAAAGGAAGATTGATTTATATTTCCATTCTTCATGTTAATAGCCAAATCCTTTCCATACGAAGTTTCAGGAATTTCGAATTCATATCTCAAACCTTTTTCATCAACTGAAAGTTTTAAGTTTCCAGCAGTCGAACGAGCTAAAACTAAATTTGGATCATGATTTATTAAAGCTCTAACATCTGATTTTTCAATTGTTTCCTCAGTTATTGCAGAAGCTGAAATGTATTCATAAAACCCACCTAGGTTTTCAGAACGGCTGTCCCAAATAGAACCGTAACCAACAACAACTTCTTGGCCATCTTCTCTAGTTTCAAATCTGTTTTCAATATTAAAAATTCTTTTTTCCATAATTGTATTGTTATATTTTTTGTCCCAGATGTTAACCTTCTTCATCTGTTCCGATTTTGTTAATTGTAGTCATATTCATTGGAATGTAGTTGCTATCACCATCATTAACACGATTCAAATCTTCTTTAGATCTAACCTCGTTAACAGTCATCCAACCGTTAGTTATTGCAGTTTTATAGTAGTCTGCTCTATCTTTTACGTTTCCTCTGAGTAATCCGTTTACATTAAATTTGATATATTCTCTACCAACTGAATTTTTCCTGAATAATTTTAAACTCATTTCCAATTCTATTTTCGTAATATACGGCATAAGAGAATAAGAAACAAATTCTTGTGATTGCATTTCTATATTGTTGAAACTTGACTTTGATAAGTCCCTTAATAAATGAGGTGGAAGTCCAAAAATACGAGCTACTTCTTCAACTGAAAATTGTCTACTAGCTAAAAATTGAGCTTGATCAGGAGTTACTGAAATACTTTTATATTTTAATCCTTCCTCTAACACTGCCGTTTGGTTACTACCGCTTAAAGTTCCATAATTACTGTTGAACGAATTCCTCAGTCTATCAATGGCCTGTTCTGAAAGTGCTCGGTCGGATTCTAGTATACCGGAAAGTTTCCCTCCGTTTTTAAAAAATGTTGAACTGTATTCCTGAACATCCATTCCCCACCCAATAGCTTTTTGACATTGTGCAATTGGACTCAGTCCAGTTATCCCATCTGGTCCTGTAATCATTTTGAAATGCATTACATTGTCTGAATCTAAAGTTTCGCCAGTTGACTCATCAGTGTAATATAATTTGTTTTCTAATATGTATGTTTCAACATCTCCATAATGTAAAGGAAGTAATTCAACAACTCTTCCTGATCCGTTTCTTACAATCTTAACATAAGAATTTCCATCCGAAAGCATATCCATTATTATCTTTTCGTAAAAAGTAATTTTATTTTGGTATGAATTTGGTTGGTATTTTATAAGGAAAGCAAGATCAGAATTTTGCTCTGTATTGTCCCCATTGTTTTCTTTCTTAAAAACTCCAACAGGTAAAGTTGAAATTGATTCCGATAATAATCTCATTGCAGCCCAAACAGCCGAAAAGGTTAAAGCAGAAGAAGCAGAAACTTCTTGACTCTGCCCAAACGGCAAAGAGTAGTTAATACTTCTAGCTTCTTTTTTAGGTGTTCTTGTGAAGATGTTCTGGATTGAATTTAGTATTCCCATAGTATTTTTGCAAATATAATAATTAAGTTATTTATTTTTGTGTAACATTGTTTCCTTTATCTTCCTATCTCTACAAACTCGAAAGCTGTTATAATCTGAGTATTTCCTTTTCCCAAAAAATTCAATGTGGTCTTGTTCCAAAGACTCATAAGCTGATTTTAATGTTTTATGGTTTTTTACTTTTACCCAAAATTCTCTCACAAATCCATTTGCTGAATATATTCTTATCATATTATAAAATTAAAAGTCCTCTTCCATCATAAACTGAATTTATATCTCCTTCAGTCATATAACTTCCAAGCGCCATTATTAACGCAACTATCCCATCTATTTTCTCGGTAGACTTTGCTTTATTTGGCTTTATATTGCCGGCGGGATCTTCCTGCAAAGCTATGTTTGAAAGCATCCAATTCATAACAGGATTTCCATCATGAATTATTTGTTGTCCTAAAATTAGTTTCTCAAGTTCCTTCGTTGGTGCGCTCATTGATTGAAACCCCTGTCCAAATGGTTCCATTGGAACATTCTCGTTTGTTAAGTCAATTACTAATTGTGAAGCGTTCCACCTATCATAACAAATGGATTGTATTCTAAACTGCATTCCTAACTGCATAACCTTTTCTTTTATGAAATTATAATCTGCAACATCTCCAGAAGTAGCAATAACATGATTTTGTTTTATCCAAGTCACATAATCAACTTTGTCCCGATCACTTCGTTTCTTTGCGTTCTCTTCTGGAATAAAAAAGTAAGGAACTATTAGGAATTTGTCATCTTCTTTAAATATTAAAACCAAAGCCGAGATATCCCTAGTTGATGCAAGGTCCAAACCAGCCCAGCATTCCTTATCTTTTAATCTTTCCAAATCAATCTCACCTTGACAAAGTTCCCATTCTTTATTTCCTATCCATGCAGTTTGTGAATCAGTCCATTGGTCCAACATCAATCTTCTGAATGTGTTTTGATAAGAAGGAACATCAATTGCCCTTTTTGATTCTCTTTCCATGTATTCCTTTCTCAAACTTATCCCATAATTTGGATTCGCTTTTTCCCAAGTTGACTCCAAAGTAATGTCATCTTCTGGATCAGCTTCAAATATTGCAGAATAAAAACTTTCATCCTCAATTATTCCATCCTGAACTTTCTTTGCGTAATCGTAAACTTCAAAGCAAATTGAATTCCTATCATAACCCGCCGTTGTTATTGCAATACATAATGGCTCCCTTCTTGATCCTGTTGAAGTCAATAAGGTGTCCCAGAGCGATCTCGTGGGCTGCGTGTGCAATTCATCGAAAATAATGCAGTTAGCATTGAATCCATGTTTGGTTTTTGAGTCTGAAGAAATAGCTTGATAAAAATTTCCTTTACTTTCGTTTGTTATTGAGTTTCTAAAGACTTTCGACCTTCCAGTTAATTCCGCATTGTTCAAAATCATTTGTTTAGCAATCTCAAAAACAATTCCCGCTTGTGCTCTATCTCCAGCAGCTGAATATATTTCCGAGCCCCTCTCACTATCTGCAAACAACATGTAAAGTCCGATTGCTGCGCAAAGAGTTGATTTCCCATTTTTACGGGGAACCATAATAAAAGCAGTTCTATATTTACGATTCCCATCTTCATTTTTCCAACCGAACAAATCTCCAATTATTTTCTTTTGCCAATCTTCCAATAATAACGGTTCTCTATGAAGTTCTCCTTTTGTATGTGAACAGAATGATTCAATAAAGCCGATTGCTTTTGCAGCGGCCTTTTCATCAAAGTAGTAGTTAGTCAAAGTAATTATTTATTTGTGTATTATTGCTTGTAACTGGAGCAGCAATTGAAGCCCTAGCAACTGGAGTCAATCCAAACTGAGCGGCTAATTTTAAACTATTATTTAAAGAGTCGTTTTTAATTTTCAATAATGGTGAAGCTTGCCTTCTTAACAAAGAACCCTCTGAAGATAAAAATTCATCAATCCTGTTTTCCTTTCTCAG
>Ga0308021_10000432_pt1 | contig 19551 bp, 16 predicted proteins | sample Neamet351_FD_201296 | JGI IMG/M metagenome (GOLD analysis project Ga0308021, IMG submission 201296) | Marine microbial communities from water near the shore, Antarctic Ocean - #351 | ecosystem: Environmental > Aquatic > Marine > Unclassified | place: Southern Ocean | collected 2014-10-02
AATACGATTAGTGCGTAAATCTAAATAGATACGCACCAAATAATAATTACCCACTTCCATTACAGAATGCTGTTCGCCGTGCGGTACAAGTAAATCTTTAGGTAAACCCCAGTTCAAAAAGGCACCAATTTTATTCACTTCTACTACTTTTAATGATACAAACTGGTCTACTTCACCTAGTGGTGCTTGCGTTGTTGAACACACTCTATCAGCGGAATCTTTATATAAAAATACTTCTACCTGTGAACCTGTTTGACAGTCTTCAGGCATTAAACGCTTAAGTAAAAGCACTTCCCCTAAATCGCCAGCATCTAAATAGGCGCCATTGTCATTTATTGTAATTACAGAGAGTGTATTAAATTTACCTAAGTCAGCCATTTATGTGTGTCGCTTTTTTATAAAATATAAGGATCATTTAATCTGAAAACCATTAAATGAATAATGGACGCTATAATACATCATCAGCTTAAGATGAGGGAGTATTTGCTAACTTTGTTTGAATATATTCGCTGTGTCTTAAATGTAAGAGGTCGGAAACCTTTCGAATAATATGTTCTTCTAGTGACGCTAGTTCACCGTCAGCGTACGCTAATTTCCATAAATACCCGACTATTTCTATACGTTGCTCTATTGAATAGTGTTGATTTATTTTACGGGTAAATTTATAAAAATCCGTCGCGTTATCGCTTACTTCTAAAGCTACCTTTATTATTTCATGAATTTCTGTTTCTTCGAGGTTAAATTGATTTGAAATAAATGTTTGAAGGGAGCGTTTTTCCTCATCTTGCAATAAACCATCAGCTTTCATTACTTCGCATAAAAGTACGGTACAGGCTATTTCTAAAGAAACCTCTTGATTATTGGTATTTTGATGCGGCGTATTCAATTGCTTGAAAAAAGCACCTATTTTATCAATCATTATGTTTCCTTAAATTGTTACGCTAATTATTAAGTATATAATTAATAATTAGCGTAAAGGTTAAAAAATTAGTTGAATACACTAATCTTGAATTTATAACGCATTACCTTAAATTATTTGCATATTGTAATAACTAATGTAACTTGTTATTAAATAATGATTTAAATTTATATTTAATCAATTTTAAAGTTTGATTCTTATCGGCCCAATTTTTGTAACAAGCATTTACAACTTAACTGCTTTTTGTATACCAAAAATAGTTATAGTACCCACAATTATATAATTGTTATTTATCTCTGTGTTAAAGGAATACCATGACTCGTAAAAAACAAATAATTTTACCTTTTATCATTCTTGCTATTGGCGGTATCGGCATGATGGCTTTTATCAGTATGAAAAAGCCGCCTGAAGAAAAGCCAGAAGTAGATAACACACCTATTGTAACCGTTGAATCAGTAACCGTTGAGCAAATGATCTTGAAGGTTGATTCATATGGTGTTGTTAAGCCTAAATATGAAACCGAATTAGTTGCCCAAGTCAGTGGGCAAATTGTTGAATTATCCCCTTTATTTGAACGTGGTGGATTTATTCAAAAAGGTCAATTATTAGCGCGTATAGATCCCAGCGATTATAACGCAGCGTTAATTGATGCTGATGCTAATTTAGCCTCTGCTCAAGCCTCTCTTCAAACAGAGCGCGCACAAGGTCAAGTTGCTAAAAATGATTGGAAAAGTATTAAAAGTGGGTCACCAACAGAGCTGAGTTTACGTAAACCTCAACTTGCTCAGGAGCTTGCTCGTGTTAAGTCTGCTGAAGCATCCGTTTTAAGAGCTAAAAGAAACTTAGAGCGTACTGAAATTAAAGCACCTTATGATGCGATGATTGAAAGTCGCATGGTCGGTTTAGGTTCATTTGTAGCGACAGGAAGTAAAGTAGGGAAAGTGTTAGGCACCGCCGTTGCTGAAATTCGCTTACCTGTTGCAGATAATCAATTAGGTTTTTTAAAGGGGAATGGTGTTAATTCGGATGTAGTGCTTGAAGGTACTTCTTCAGGAAAGGCTAAAATATGGAAAGCAAAAATAAATCGTAGTGAAGGTGTTATCGATTCAAAAAGTCGTATGAGTTATCTCGTTGCTGAAATAACCGACCCTTATGCATTAATTGAAAGTAACGATAAAGCGGCCATTTTATTTGGGTCTTATGTTAACGCAAAAATATTAGGATTAGCGGTTGTACAGGCAAGTCGTGTTCCACGTCATTTAGTTGAAAATGGACGAGTCGCTATTTTAGATGGCGAATCTACATTGCATTACTCAGAAATCGAAATTATTCGTCAAGAAGGGCAGAATGTTATTGTTTCAAAAGGGTTAGCCGATGGTGATAGCCTGATAGTTTCGGCCCTTGATTACCCCGTGGAAGGGATGAAATTAGCGTTAATTGATGATTCTGAAACTCATAGCGATGAGCCAGAGGATAATACTGAAAGTATTACAAAAGTTGCGTCAAATGATAGTGATTCAGGAGAATAATCATGACAACGATTACGCCTAAAAAAACAGCTGAAATTGACCGCAGTATCGATACTAATACAGGGATTATTGCTTGGTTTGCTCGCAATAGTGTTGCTGCTAATTTGTTAATGATTTTTATTTTAGTGGGTGGTTTTCTAACGATTAACACTATAAACAAACAAATGTTTCCGCAAGTTAAAATTAACTGGCTCTCCTATGTTGCTCCATACCCTGGCGCGGCACCACAAGAAGTTGAAGAAGGTATAACGATTAAAATTGAGGAGGCACTGGAAACAGTACAGGGCCTTAAGCGAGTTATTACGTATTCAAATCGTAATTCATCAAACGGCTGGTTCGAAGTTGAATTAGATTATGATCCTCAAGTGGTGTTGGAAGAAGTTAAGTCAGCGATAGATTCTATCTCTAGTTTTCCTGATGGTATGGAACGAATAACGGTTGAGCGTGAGAAATTTCGTCAAGAAGTTATGTATATTAGTTTATATGGCGACTTAACTAACGGTGAGCTGAAAGAGATTGGCCGTACCGTTCACAATGAAATACAAGAATTACCTTACATCAATACGTCTGAATTGTTTTCGGGTTTAGATTATGAAATTTCGATTGAAGTGAGTAAAGATAAGCTACGAGAGTATGGATTGAGTTTTCGTGATATATCGAATGCTGTTCGCAATAATTCTCGTAATATGTCAGCGGGACAAATACGTGCAGAAAATGGTTATATCAACTTACGTGTTGAAAATCAGGCCTATAGAGGTCATGAATTTGAGCAAATTCCGGTCGTTACGTTAGAAGACGGTACAAGAATTCTTTTAGGAGAAGTTGCCACTATAATTGATGGTTTTGAAGAAGGACTTCAATATTCTAAATTCAACGGTAAAAACTCAATAACCATCTTTATTGGTGCTGCTGATAATCAAAGTATTACTGATATTGCTAGCGTTGTTAAAAAATACATTGACGAAAAATCGTCAGTATTACCTCCTGGTGTTAAGTTAGAAACATGGGTAGATATGACATATTACCTTGAAGGTCGCTTAAACATGATGGTAGACAACATGAAAAGTGGTTCAGTACTCGTTTTTTTAATGTTGGCATTATTCTTACGTGTTCGTTTGGCCTTTTGGGTGATGATGGGGTTACCTGTTTGTTTTTTAGGTACTTTGTTAATTATGCCGATGGAATTTGTTGGCATTACAATAAATGTTATTAGTTTATTTGCCTTTATATTAGTACTGGGTATTGTTGTTGATGATGCCATCGTTATGGGAGAAAGTGCCCATGAAGAAATCGAAGAGCATGGCCATAGTACCGAAAACGTTATTCGTGGTGTTAAACGTGTAGCGATGCCTGCTACTTTTGGTGTACTCACCACTATAGCGGTGTTTTTACCCTTTCTTTTTGGTGAAGGGCCATCATCAGCGTTTGAAAAAGCTATTGGAGCTGTTGTTATCCTTTGCTTAATTTTTTCTTTAATTGAATCTAAACTTATTTTACCTGCACATTTAGTAAAAATGAAAATGAAGGCATTTAATCCCAAGAATCCCCTTGATAGGTTACGTTTGTGGATTGATACTAAGTTAAAAGCCTTTATAGATAATGTTTATAGTCCTGCGCTGGCGATATTTCTTCAGTATCGTTATGCCGTATTGATGTTTTTTATTAGCTTGATGTTAATTAGTGCAGGTTTGTTTGGCGGTGGCTTTGTTCGCTTTGTTGGGCAACCTAAAATTCCACACGATTTTCCACGAGTGACGGTTGAAATGAATGTTGATGCCTCTGAAAAATCAACATTACAAACGCTATTGAACATACAGGGTGTTATTAACCGTGTTGATAAAGATATTGAAGCTAAGTACGGCAGTTCAATGATCTCAGATATGCAGGTTGATTTACGTAGTAGAACAAGTGGCCAATTAATGGTGAAATTAGTGATACCTGAATTACGGCCTATGAATACGTTTGAACTTGCTGATTTATGGCGTGCTGCTATCCCTAATTATCCTGGTGTTAAATCATTTACCATTGGTGATAACTTATTTGGTGGTGGTCGAGATGATGGTGATATTGCTTTTAGATTAGAAAGTCAAAATGATGCTGAGTTATTGGCTGCGGCACAAGAATTAAAGATTAAGCTTAATTCACTTAAAGGCATCGGAGATGTAAACGATAGCCGCCAAACGAGCGCGAAAGAAGTTCAGTTTACATTGAAGCCGCTTGCTTATAGCTTAGATTTAACGTTAGCTGAAATTGCTTCACAAGTCAGTTATAGTTTTTATGGACTAGAAGCTCAGCGTATTTTACGTGATAGTGAAGAAGTAAAGGTTATGGTACGTTATCCACTTGATCAACGAAGCTCTGTAGGTCATGTCGACGATGTAATGATTCAAGCACCTAATGGAGCTGAATTACCACTGTCTGAATTGGCTGTTATAACCTTACAAGAGGGAGTAACACGTATTCGTCGTGAAAATGGTAATCGTACAATTAATGTGTGGGCGAGTGTTGACGCTGAACAGATTGAACCTTTTGAAATTACTAAAGATATTCGTGATAATTTCATCCCTGTATTATTAAAAAAATACCCTCAAGTTAACAGTGAAGTATCAGGTAGTATTCAAGAGGAAATGGACAGTGCTGATGATAAATTACGTAATTCTGCTATCTCAGCATTACTTATATTTTCATTACTTGCTATACCGTTGAAATCATATGCGCAAGCGACAATGATTATGATCGTTATCCCTTTTGGTGTTATTGGCGCAGTACTCGGTCATTTTATTTTAGGTATGGATTTAAGTGCACTCTCTGTTATGGGGATATTAGCTGCTTCGGGTGTTGTGGTGAATGACTCTTTAGTGATGGTTGATTATGTTAATAGCGCGAGAAAACGTGGTGAACGATTAAAAGATGCAGTAATGCATGCTGGGTCTAAACGTTTTAGAGCTATTATGTTAACGTCAATCACAACCTTCATAGGCTTAGTACCTATTATATTCTTTGAAGTGAGTGCACAAGCTAAAATCGTTATTCCTATGGCTGTTTCATTAGCTTTTGGCGTGTTATTTGCGACTATTGTTACGTTAGTGCTAATACCGTGCCTTTATATTATTATCGAAGATATAAGAGGGCTATTTAGCCGACGTACACCTACTGTTGAACAGGCAGCTAACTCATCACATCAAGGCTGATTTAAGAATAAATTATACGCTAATAAATTAAATTAAAACGTATTTGTATCGTCTTAAAATATGTGACGTTTTTTAATGAAAGGCTCGACTTAAGCTTCGGGTCTTTTTTATGTATTTGATTGGGGTTTTAACGGCTAAATTTAAATGAGATCACATTTTCTTATCTAAATATTGATTGTTTATATATGTACCCTTATACACTTAGCCAGTGTGTTTTGACAAAAATTACCCCACCGGCCATAGATTCAAGTAACGCTTGCTACAGGATAATTAATTAGCATATCAACCTCTGTATTATCCCCGTTTTATAGTCGAGTAATAAAAGCTTAAGCTAATAAATATAAAACGTAGAAATCACGTAATAAAATTATTATACAACTGATATTTATGGTTATTATTGATTGTATAGATACTTTACTTCGTATTTTATGAGGTATTTATATTCAATTAGTTAATTTTAAGCGAACAAACTGGATATTTTATCTATTTAACTGCAAAATAAGCTTATGTTATTTTGCCTTTATAAGTTTATTGATGGATCTACCCTCTAAAAATTTGAAAAAAATAGTAGAGTCTGAAAAAGGCCATGAGCAAAGTAGTATTCAATTAATTAATAAATATCAAAAGCTTGAAATGCATCATAATGCATTATGTCAATTTAATCGTTTATTCAATGAGAGCGTAGATCTACCAACGTTTTTTAAAAAAACGCATGAAATTATCAGCTCCGTTATATCGTCAAAATATTTTTATATCGCCTTATATGATCCCAGTTTTGAAACAATAACATTTCCTTATTCTTTAGGTGAAAGAACCGATTTCCCAAGAGAACCTGTAGCGATTAAAAACTATGAAGGTTCTTTATTTAAGTCTGTTATAGACACGAAAAAGCCATTATTAACGAATAAAAAAAATGAGCTAATCGAGTCGGATGAAATTAAATCTACCGACAACAAGGCTGAATGGTTAGGCGTGCCCTTAATGCAAGATGGTTACGTTATCGGTGTTGTGTCTATAGAAGACAATAATAGAATGAAAGGATACTCAGAAGACGATTTAGATTTTTTAGTTTTTATTGCTGAACATGTAGTAACGGGCATGCTCAATATACAAGACCAAGATATATTGAAAACAGCAGTCGAGGCACGTACTAATGAATTAATGCAGTATATTCGTGATCGAGAAAAGGCTGAATTACTACAAGAATCATTATTTAAAATTTCAGAGTTGACTAATGATACCAGTATCGATATTTCAGAATTTTACAGCAAAGTTCACAGTATTGTTGGTCAGTTACTTAATGCATCTAATTTTTATATTGCTAAACATTCACCTAAATCTGAATTACTTAATTTTGTTTATTACTCAGATCAGCGTTCAAAAGATTCAAAACAAGATTTTCAGCCGAGAATTATGGCGAATAACTTAACTGAATTAGTTATCCGTAAAAGAGAGACGTTATTACTCAGTCAAAAAGAGATTGTAGAACTGTACGAACAAGGTCATATCGATAAGTATAATAAAGACACAACAACTTGGCTTGGTGTTCCTCTTATCCATTCAGGTGATATTTTAGGTGCTATGGTTATTCAAAGTTACCAAAATAAAGTTGTTTATACTGAGCAAGATGCTGACCTGTTAAATTTTGTTTCAGACCATATATGTTCAGCGATAAGGCGACGTGATTTAATTGTTATAGAGCGTCAAACTCATGATGTTTTAGAGCAACAAGTAAAGATAAGAACCTTAGCGTTAGAAGACGAAATTACACAGCGAAAATTAGCTGAAGAGAAGCTTACTCATGCCGCATCACATGATAACTTAACCGGTTTAGCTAATCGTATTATTTTTATTGATTTACTTAATCACGCTATTGCATCAAGTAAACGCTTTCCAGAGCGATTGTTTTCAATTCTATTTTTAGATTTAGATCGTTTTAAAGTTGTTAACGATAGCTTAGGGCATCATGCAGGTGATCAGCTTCTTAAAATCGTTGCTGATGAACTGCTTGCGATGGTGAGAACGAAAGATACCGTTGCTCGTTTTGGTGGCGATGAATTTGTTATTTTAATTGAAGATTTAGAATCTCAAGAAGAAGCTTATGAAGTTGCTGATCGTATAACTCAGTTTTTAGCTACACCTTTTGTTATTGAAAATCATCCTGTATATATTGGTACTAGCATAGGCCTTTTATTTAATAATGAACGCTATGACAGTGCTGATACTATGTTACGAGATGCAGATACGGCCATGTATCATGCTAAAGAAAAAGGGCGTGGACGATACGAAGTGTTTGATTCAAGTATGCATAGTAATATTCAAAATGCATTAATGCTTGAAGCTGATATTCGAGAGGCTATAACTAACCAAGAATTTACACCTTATTTTCAGCCAATTGTTCAATTAGATACAGGGAAAATTACTGGCTTTGAAGCCTTAGCAAGATGGGAAAGTAAAAATAGAGGTTTTGTTTTTCCGAATGATTTTATTCCGTTAGCGGAAGACCGTAACCTAGTCATGCCAATAGATTTACAAATATTAGAAAAATCGTGTTCTCAGTTAAAAAAATGGCAACAACAATTTGGTTGTGAAAACTTGTATGTTAGCTGTAATTTATATTGTGATCATTTTTTCAGTTTGTCATTAGCTAAAGATATCACCACGATACTAGAAAGAATCGGAATATCACCGAGTCAATTACGCATAGAGTTAACTGAGCGGGCATTATTAGATAATAGCGATGTCGTGTTAGAAAATATGAATGCATTGAAAAAATTGGGTGTGAAAATTCTCCTTGATGATTTTGGTACGGGTTATTCCAGCTTAAGTTATTTACATTTGTTTCCTATCGACGTGTTAAAAATAGACCGTTCTTTTATCACTAATGTACATGATCATGTTAGTCATCAAGCCATTATAAAAACCATTATAGATTTGGCTACTAATTTGGGTATGGAAACCGTAGGTGAGGGTATTGAAAGTATAGCGGATGCAAATATATTAAAAAAAATGGAATGTAATTTCGGACAAGGATATTACTTTTCTAAACCAATGAAACCTATTGATGCAGAAAAAATATTATTTCAAACATTTGTTGTGCAATAAACCTCTAATAGCTTCAGCACTATGGCATTTTTAAATAAATTCACCACTTAATAGCCGTTAAACGATTTTAAAATTAAGGTTTTATTATTCTGAACTGCTATCTGCCGATATTCCAAAACATCCCCGATGCATACTTATATTACTATAATGAATCTTAATAAAGATGAAGTGTTTTTTTTCTCTTAAAAACCTTTGTTCAGCATCAATATCGCGACTTATACCTTATAAAAATACTTGAACGCTAAACCATATTAATTATTAATGAAAATTTTTAATTTATATCTTTATGTTTAAAAACTTCGAGTTACACTGTTATTAATATAAATTTTTAAGAAGTCACCTATGAATGCTCATGAATATGCAATACAAGCTAACGGATCTTTTACTTTACCTGATGCTTGTTTCAAAATTAAATCATTAATGGAAGATGAAGACTCAACAATTGAAGATTTTGCTAATGTGATTAGTATAGATCCTTCGTTAACCTCAAGATTATTGAGAATTGCAAACAGCGCTATCTATAGTTTTCCTGGCGAAATTAGCACAATATCTCGTGCTATTACCATCATAGGTACACAAGCTATCTACAATATGATGTTAGTCGATGTATCTGCTACGGCCTTTAAACACTTTTCTAATCAAGCGATTGACTTAAAACGTTTTTGGCGAATGAGTGTATATTGTGGTTTAGCAACAAAAAACTTAGCAATTAAAGCGGGTGTAAGAGATATTGAACGTTTATTTGTTGCGGGTTTATTACAAAATTTTGGAGAGTTAATTGTTGCTTCAATTAGCCCTGAACTTGCTCAAAAATGTGAAAAATATTCAATTGAAAATTTACCATGGGCTTTGCAAAAAAAGGTTTTAGGTTTTACTTATACCGATGTATCTGCGGAATTATTAAAATTATGGCAAATACCAGAAAAAATCATTATTCCTATTCGTCATTATAATGAAGCTAGTTCGGATCAAATTAATAAAGACGTTAAAATATTATATTTAGCATCGAGACTTGCTTTAGTGGATAGTCATCCAAAAGAGTTTACCTACGACGAAACCGTTGATGAAAGTATATGCAAATCATTAAACATATCGTCAGATGATTTAATTGATGCAGCCTCTTTTGCAAGCCAAGAAGCAGAGAATATTCTTAATATTATGAACGTAAAGTTTTTCACCCGAAAATAATTCAACAAGTGAAAATAGGTGCACTGAAATTTATACACAAAGGTTTATGTTACTTGAGTTCAAAACAAGACTTGAAAAAAAAACCTTGTTAGCATTCATGCTTAAGTAACTATTTACTTAAGCATTTTATAATAATTCTATGCCCTAATAAAAATTATAATGAAGGACATTTATGAGCGCACAAAAAGAACATTTCAGTTCCCGCCTTGGGTTTATATTAGCTGCAGCCGGCTCTGCCGTAGGTATTGGTAATTTAGTTGGTTTCCCCGTCAATGCAGCTAAAAATGGTGGCGGCGCATTTTTACTTGTTTACGCATTATTTATATGTGTTATTTGTTTACCGGTAATGATAGCTGAAATGGCTGTTGGTCGTAAAACAGGAAAACAGCCAGTAGGAGCATATAAAGCATTAAGTAATAATGACAAGTTATGGGGAGCTGCGGGTTTTATAGGGGTATTAACTCCCTTTATGATTGCTGTATTTTATATGGTTATCACGGTGTGGCTATTTGGTTATCTTGCTCTTACGTTAACGGGAAATTTAGATTATTTAGCGAGCGATAAAGGTTTTGGCGAGTTTATAAATAGCCCTTATTTATTTGTAGTTATGGGTATTGTTGCTTTAATGATTAACTTTATTTTAGTGGCTGGTGTTAAAGACGGTATAGAAAAAGCGGCAAAAATAATGATGCCAGCTTTGTTTGTTATGCTGCTATTAATCGTAATATTTGTATTAACCTTAGATAATGCCATGGCCGGTGTGAAGTTTTTTATTATTCCTGATTTTAGTAAAATAACAGCCAGTGTAATTAATGGCGCATTATCCCAAGCTTTCTTCTCTTTATCATTAGGTATGGGGATTTTAATAACGTATGGCTCATATATAACTAACGATACGAATATTCCTAATTCAGCTAAGTTGGTTGCAATAACCGACACTGCCGTAGCCTTTACTGCGGGTTTAATGATATTGCCTGCTGTGTTTTCATTTGATCCGGCTATAAATCCAGCAGAATTAAGTGATAGCTCCGTTTCTTTAATTTTTACATTTTTACCTAAAATATTTTTAGCGTTACAAGTCTCAATTGGCTACATTGGCGCAAGTGCCGTAGCATCTGTATTCTTTTTATTAGTATTTTTTGCAGCTATTACGTCATTAGTATCAATTATCGAAGTACCTGTTTCTTATTTAATTACAGAGAAAGGTAATACGCGTAAAAAAGCACTATCTACTTTATTAATGACTGCGGGTGTATTAACGGTTATGGCAACGCTGTCTTTTGGTATGGTGGCATTTTTTACTGATTTTGTTGAATATGCGGGTCAGACTAAATCTTTCTTTGATGTGGTTTATGATATTTTTTACGATACGATATTACCGTTGAATGGATTTTTATTATGTATTTTTGTCAGTTATCGCTGGAAGAAAAACAACCTGTCTGAAGAGCTTGCGATAGGAAATGACAGTTATATTGGTTCATGGGTTGAAAAGTATGTTAATTTTTCATTAGGTACTTTTATACCGGTTATATTATTAAGTATTTTCCTTAATACCGTTGCCCAGAAGTTCTTTGGGTTGAGTTTTTTTGGTGTTTAATTAATATAATTACCCTTAAGCATATAAAAAATCCGTATTATACGGCTTTTTTTATTGCCTATTATTACCTTATTATTGAGACAACAGATGATTAACTATATATCCCCCCGCAGCCTTTCCCAGTGCCAACGATTATTTCATGGGCGAGGACATGCTTACCCTGAATTAACTCATGTAAATGTTGATTGGTTTTCCCCTGTTGTTTTAATTACTTTGTATAGAGAAGTAGAACAAGTATGGCTCGAAGAACAAATTAACGCGCTGCGTCACTTAATACCTGAATGTAAGTCTGTACAAGTGCAACATAGATATCAAAAATTTGCACCCACCCACGTAATGTGGGGAGAAAGCATTACTCATACAGTCGTTACAGAATCAGATCTTAAATATAATATTGAATTTGGAAAATCTCAAAATACGGGTTTATTTCTTGATATTAAAAATGGTCGTGATTGGGTTAAAGCATTCTGTAAAGATAAAAATGTATTAAATTTATTTTCTTATACGTGTGCGTTTTCTGTTGCTGCGCTTGCTGGCGAAGCTAAGCAAGTTATTAATGTTGATGTAAGTAAATCTTCATTATCTAAAGGGCGAGAGAATCATAGATTGAATCAACAAGATCTTACGAAAGTAAAATTTGAAGGTGTTGATATTTTTAAATCTTACGGACGATTAAAAAAGTATGGACCCTATGAATTATTGATTTGCGATCCTCCTTCTTTTCAAAAAGGCAGTGTCGATATTGAACGAGATTACAGTAAAATAATTAGAAGAATTCCTCAGCTGATGAAACCTCAAGGTGATGTTATTTTATGTTTGAACTCGCCTGATTTAGATGATGATTTTTTATTAAAAGAAGTTAAAAAAGAGTGTTCTGATTGTGAATTTATTTCAAAAATAGAGTCACCAGAAGTGTTTAAAGAAGCGCATAAAGGAAAAGGACTAAAAGTGCTTTTATTCAAATACAACCCTAAAGTTTAGGGTTGATTAGCAATATTAATTGATGACGACTCTTACCGCGAGTGCAATTAAAAAACAGCCGGTAACTTTGTCTACGATATAACTATTTTCTTTAAGTTTTTCGATAATATTTCCTTTGGATAATAGGAAGGTCACAAAGCAGTACCATAGAGCATCTAGTGTTCCTACAGTGATAGTCATTATTATTTTTTGTTCTTCACTTGAGTCTGTATTTAAGAATTGACTAAATAAAGCAATAAAAAATATCGCAAGTTTAGGGTTAAGAAAAGCAATTAAAAACCCATCTCGCCATCCATTAATATTGTTCTCTTGAGTCTTATCTTGATCTATTTGGCTAAATTGCGATTTTTTACTTAATAAAGACTTTATACCCAAATATAAAAGAAAAGCGGCACCAGCATATTGAATAAGCGTAAATACAATCGGCGTATTTACAATAATTAGTGCGACACCCGTTGCGGTAATAGCGGCATATAAGGCAACACCTAAGCCATGACTAATTGACGTTGCATAACCTTTAGTAACACCACCATTAACGGTGTTTTTAATAACAAGTGCTAAACTGGGCCCAGGAGACAGTGCACCTAATATGCATATAGCAACAAACGATAGCCATAAATGAAGTTCCATTTTTAATGATGTCCTGTGGATTTAATACGTAAAAAGCTTGCGAATTTTGGCACACCTTTTTGGGTTTTACCAATGTATTTAAAAGTAATCGTTGAGCCTATTGGTGGCGGAAATTTTCTTTCTTTATCACTAAAGCCTGAACCTATTTTAAAAGTAATACCTTCGCTGGTTTTTACTTGTATTGAACCTAACATATTTTTATATTTACCTTTGCCTCCAAAATGTTTAATGACAAGTCCCTCGGCATCTTGATAAGGCTTTAATTTCATTATGTTATGACTACGTCCAACCGAGTAATAAGCATCTTGGTAATGTAACATAAGGCCTTCTCCTTTTTGTTGAACGATATTTTTTAGGGTTTTATTAAGTGCTTTAATCGAAGGTAGTTTAAATTGCTTTATTGTTTGAAAATACAGTGAATCAACCTGTTCAACTAATTGATTCATTTTATTTATTCTTTGTGAAAATATTGATTCTTGTTGAGGCAAATCAAAAATCATAAAGTGTATGTTTTTCCAGCAGGCCTCTGCTTTTTTCCTTCTTACACAAGACGCTACTTGCTCAAATGTATTTCTACCTGCCCACAACTCACCCTCGATAACTTGGTTAGGCCATTTATTTGTAAACCACGCTGGCGTATTAAGTTTATTGCCATTTTTTGTTAAGAGCTCGTGTCCATTCCAGTATCCTCTAATGCCATCGAGCTTTTCACTGATCCAATACTGACTGATGTTGTATTTTAAGTTGTATTTTGTAGCAAGCTGTATTTCTGGGGGAGTATTCGCTAAAGAATAAGATGATATAAAAATAAAATAACAGTAAAAAATAATGCTGATGATGTTTTTCATTTTGAACATCCTATTCTGTAGGTTGTGGCTATTTGTTGAGTTCGATAGTTGTAATATTCAGGTGCTACTGTACAGTAAACATTTACACCAAATAAGTACATAAAACGTACAGTAAATATTGTATCAAGGAGTGATAATGAAATTAATTTACTCATTAATTGTTGTGTTGGCGCTATCATCATTTGAATCTTACGGCGCTAAAAAACATTGTGCTGAGTTATTGACCAAACTTCATAATGTTCAATCTCAGCAACGGCAAGGTTATTCTTTAAAAAAAGGTGAACGATTAAGAAAAAAAGAAGATGCCGCGCGAAAGCAATGGTGGGATTGTGAAAATAATCGAAATAAACCTAAAGCTAAGTCAAAGCGTAAAAAGAAAAAGTCGAAACTATCAAAAACTACAATGAATAAAAAAAACAATAAACACACTCGTTCAAAAGACAATAAAAATATTCCTCAAGGATTCTCTTCAAACAATATTGTGATTAAAAGTAAATTTTCAGGAGAAAAACAAGTGCAGTGGCTTAATTTTTATAAACGTCCTAAAAAGTGTGCAAGGCCTAAAACAACTCAAATCTTTGCTTATTGCATGGAAGAGAAAATAGAACAACAACAGGTATTTGAGCAACAGTACTAATACTATTGTTTGTTATGGCTAATAAGTTGTACATTTAACTAAAGAGTATTGTTTTTATTAAGATTTGTCTTTTGTTTTGTTTTAATTTGTTGATATTTAATGAATTTATATTTGGCTTGTTGTTTGCAGTATTGAAGTGATTATATGCTATTAGTGGATAATTACGTGATGCAGAAATACTTAAAAGTTTGGTTTATTAATGTATTTGGAGGCTTGTTAGTTGGGATAGGGGCTGTTTTCATCTTACTTCCTGGGCCTGCTTTTTTATTCTTACCTATCGGTTTAGCTATATTAAGTGTAGAACATGCTTGGGCTAACGTTTGGTTAAAGCGTTGTCAACGTTGGATGCGAGAGGGGGCTGTAAAACTTGATTTATTGGTTAGTCGGCTTAAATATAAATGGAGTAAACGCTAATCGTTATTTTACTTTTAGCGTTTATTTTTAACTAAGCAACGAAAGATAGTTTACTTTTATTATATTTTTCAATAATACCGTCTATGGTTTCTTGGTCATATTCACGTAATCCACTGAGTAACATGTGTTTTTTACCATGACCAATAACGATATTATTTGATATTAAATCAAAAGCTAAACACGCGCGACCACGTTTTCCGTCTAGCGTTAATGTTGAATTAGATTCAACCAATTCAACTGAATTAAAATCTAAATTATTTAATTCAATAGACATACTCTCGTACATAACCATAGGACGTGTAGGATTAATCATTACATTATTTTCAAGCATTAACTTAACTAAAATATGGGGGAATGTATGACCGGAAAATTCCACGTAGGCTTTTATTAATGCTTCAATGGTTTCAGTCTTTTGAGTAGAATCTCCAGCAGCTTTAACATGCATGTATTCTTTACCATTATCATCTGAAATACTTGAGTCGCCTTCCAATTGATTGGGAAAGTTTAAGAATATTTCGTTTGAAACCATACCTGCAAAGGTAAAGTTCATTTGCTGAAATAAACCTGACTTGGCAAGTACAAGTGAAAATAATAAGTCACCGGGTACACAGAATCTTTTTGCATCTACATCATGCAAAGGATTAAAATCATCTGCAATTTGTTTCGCAAAGTTACTTGCTTGCTGACGGGTGAAGGTTATTTTGTTGTTTGAAGTAGTATAGAAATCATCAAGAAACATATTTATTATTTTCACTTATTACGTATTTAATTTTTCAGGATTGAAAACGGAAGCATTCTAACATTGCCAGAATAAAAAATCGAAAGATAATAATAGAATTTATTGCAATACGAGTAATAAAATAAAGGGTTTCAGCGTACATCTGTAGTATTAATTTTTACAGGATTTAGCGTGGTTTATTACGAGTATTTCTTTTACTGATTTTTTTAATTGTTTAAGCTGGTATTCTCTCTGGCTTGCACTTTTTCGGTCCGGAAAATTCTCAGAATAAACAAGTTCTACAGGACGGCGTACACGTGTATATTTAGCGCCTAATTTATTCGAATTGTTATGTTCAAATAGTCGCCGGTGTAGATCAGTGGTTATTCCTGCATAGAGGCTATTATCTGAACATCGTAGAAAATATACGTACCAATTAGATGATGTTGTCATTTTTAATGCTTGTGAGCCTATAGAGCTTTGAGTGTATTAAAAATTCTTTAATACACTTTCTGTTAGAAACTAATTTTCATAGTATACTTGACCACATTATAGATAAACGTTTTTTAATGATCACAGTGCATTAATAAAGGTTTATTGGTCCTGCATTCATTTAGGTTTTATTTATGTTCATCTCTGAAACAGGTTCGCTTAGAAAGCTTACTGCCCAACTTGATCCTCAAGGCAACGTTCACTATCAACTTCCTATTGGCGAACAAAGTATTCCTTTGAATGAGCTTATTGGTAAGCATATTACGCTTGAGCATATTGGTGTTATTAATTGTAGCCATTGTGGGAGAAAAACTAAAAAAAGTTATTCTCAAGGTCATTGTTATCCATGTATGCAAAAGCTTGCACAATGCGACATGTGTATTATGAAGCCAGAAACCTGCCATCATCATTTAGGCACTTGCCGTGAGCCAGAATGGGGGGTTAAAAATTGCATGGTGCCGCATTATGTGTATCTTGCGAATAGTTCAGGTTTGAAAGTGGGCATAACAAGGCATACTCAAATACCCACTCGATGGATTGATCAAGGCGCAATACAAGCACTACCTATTTTTAAAGTCGCTTCTAGAATTCAATCGGGATTGGTAGAAGTAGCACTGACTGAATTTGTTGCTGATAAAACAAATTGGCGAGCTATGTTAAAAGGATCACCTGAAAAAATAGATTTAATTGCCAGAGCAAAAGAATTAAAACCTAAAATTGCGCAAAAACTTGCTGATATTGCACTACAATATGGAGAAGATGCTGTTGAATCTTTAGATGCTGATGTTGTAGAACTTAATTTCCCTGTTGATCGATATTTAGAGAAAATTAGTTCGTTTAATTTTGATAAAACAGCTGAAGTGTCAGGTATTCTATTAGGAATAAAAGGCCAATATTTAATTTTTGATACGGGCGTCATTAATATTCGTAAATTTACGTCTTACCATATCAATATTAAATGGAATTAACCTTTATATTATCAATAAATTACTTGTAGGTTTTATTGGTTTTCTAATACAATTTAAAGATGAAATTGTAGATCTTTGTGGGATAGTAATATGAATGTATATGAGTGTGCTGAGAATGTTGAAGATGTTTTTGTTATTTCAGATTCTTTTACTCGTATTAAAGAATTAATTGATGATGACTCATCGACTATTGATGATATTTCTGAAATTATTATTCTAGATCCTGCATTGTCTGTAACTATTCTTAAATTAGCGAATAGCTCTTTTTTTAATTACCCAGGTAAAATTGATACTATTTCAAAAGCTGTTTTAGTGTTAGGAATTACAGAGGTGTATAACCTTGTTATTGCTTATTTTACTACGGATGCTTTTCAGTCTATTTCTGCTAATTCTGAATATTTAAAAACGTTCTGGGAACAATCTATTGATTGCGCGCTCATCATTAAATTTTTAGGATGTGAGTTAAATACGCCTAATGCAGAGCGTTTATTTATATTAGGTTTATTACATAATATAGGCGAATTAGCTGTTTATCACAGTATGCCTAATAAAATTGAAGCATGTAATACCATTAGCAACGTGGAATTTCCATGGGAAAAACAGAAGAATATAATCGATTTTACCTACGGACAATGTGGTGGTGAACTACTTAAGCAATGGCAATTACCTTATAGTTTAATTGAACCTATTCGTAATCAAGATGAATATGATGTTGAGCATGCGACCATTGAAGCAAAATTATTATATTTATCTAAGCGCGCAATGTTATTAAATTATCAATGTAAAAAGCACAGACCTTCTTCATTGATCACTGCAAAAATTTTAGCTGATTTAAATGTTTCTCCCAAGATGATAGTAGCAGCGAATAATTTTTGTAATATTGAACGCTTAAATATCTTATCTATACTTTCACCTGGTTCTACTGTTATTTATTAAAGTCTTAACTTTTTTAGCCTATGTGTATAAATTACAAATTTATTTTCGGGGGAATTACCATACATCCCTGTTTTTTATCATTTCATCTTATGCGAATTTATAAATTCATTCTCTATTTTTCATTCTTTCTCTTTTTAGAGCTCCTTTTATAACTGCACCAATCCTTGTCAGCGTGTCAACAAGATGTGTTTTTTTGGTGCAGTAATAAATTTAACAATTTATCATTTACTCTTACCTTGTTGTTTTTATTTGATAAAGTTATTTGGCATGTGATTTGTATAGTAGCTATTAAATAATGAAATAAGGGTACGTACATGAAATTAGTTAACGCTATTATAAAACCTTTCAAACTTGACGATGTTCGTGAAGCAATATCTGAAATAGGTGTTGAAGGATTAACCGTAAGTGAAGTGAAAGGCTTTGGTCGACAAAAAGGTCATACAGAGCTGTATCGTGGCGCGGAATACCAGGTGGATTTTTTACCTAAAGTGAAATTAGAAGTCGCTGTAAATGATGATATTGTTGAGCGTTTAGTTGAAGTGATCACTAAAGCTGCTTACACCGGTAAAATTGGCGATGGCAAAATCTTCGTTTACAACTTAGAACAAGCTGTACGTATTCGTACTGGCGAAACCGATTCAGAAGCACTTTAAGGGGTAGCAGTTATGGAACAAAATATTTTTCAACTTCAATATGCAATGGATACATTCTACTTTTTAGTTTGTGGTGCATTGGTTATGTGGATGGCTGCTGGTTTCTCAATGTTAGAAGCTGGTTTAGTACGTGCTAAAAACACCACAGAAATTTTAACTAAAAACGTAGCGCTTTATGCAATATCTAGCATTATGTATTTAGTGATAGGTTACGACATTATGTACGGTGGTGGTGTATTCTTAGATGGTATTGCACTAGATGGTGCTAAAGATGCTGACGCTTTAGTTTCAACTGTTCTTGCTGAATCAGCTGAAGCGGGTTTTGACGGTGGTTCAGTTTATTCGAATGCTTCTGACTTTTTCTTCCAAGTAGTGTTTGTAGCTACTGCTATGTCAATTGTGTCTGGTGCTGTAGCTGAGCGTATGAAGCTTTGGGCTTTCTTAGCATTTACCGTTGTATTAACAGGCTTTATCTACCCTATGGAAGGTAGCTGGACTTGGGGTGGCAATGCTGTATTTGGTTTATACACATTAGGCGACTTAGGATTTTCAGATTTTGCAGGTTCTGGTATTGTACATATGGCTGGTGCAGCTGCTGCATTAGCAGGTGTATTACTACTTGGCGCGCGTAAAGGTAAATATACTGCCGACGGTAAAGTAAATGCTATACCGGGAGCTAACTTACCAATGGCAACATTAGGTACATTCATCTTATGGATGGGTTGGTTTGGTTTTAATGGTGGTT
>Ga0308021_10000434_pt1 | contig 19504 bp, 17 predicted proteins | sample Neamet351_FD_201296 | JGI IMG/M metagenome (GOLD analysis project Ga0308021, IMG submission 201296) | Marine microbial communities from water near the shore, Antarctic Ocean - #351 | ecosystem: Environmental > Aquatic > Marine > Unclassified | place: Southern Ocean | collected 2014-10-02
ACAGAAGATGTTTAAACATATCTCACTTGGGAACACTCAAAGCGAAGTGCGTCGGTCCTTAAAGGATGAAGGGTTTAAGGTGAGTAAGACCGGAGTATCTAAAATTCTGCGCAATAAAGTCTATGTAGGGAAGATTGTAGTACCTGAGTTAGACGACGAACCACTCAGAGTAATAGATGGAATACACGATGCAATCATTGACGAAGACCTATTCAGCAAGGTTCAGGACATAATTGAGGGCAGAGCGAATCACAAGAAAATGCATTCGAATAAGAGCCGCCTAAGAGATGAACTTCCGCTCAGAGGGGTCGTGAAGTGTTCTAAGTGTAATGAGATGATGACTGGGAGTCCATCAAAAGGAAGACATGGAAAGAAGTACTTTTATTATCATTGCAACTTCTGTCACCAAGAACGCATTCCTGCCCCCAAAGCAAATGCTTTGATTGAGGAATGTCTAGGTAATTTAAGTTTTACAGAAAATGCGAATACCATTTACAAGATGATGGTTAAGGAACTGCTCTCAGGTGATGAAAACGAGTTGAAAAAGAAAAAACTGGAACAGGAAGAAGGAATAAAAAATACTGAGGCTCGAATCACGAAAACTCAGGATCTGTATATCGATGGGAAGATTGATGAATCAACCTACACAGAATCCATGAAAAGATATCGTGATTCTAAGCTAAAAATGGAAGAGAGCCAAGAGTCCATCAATCGAACCCCTTCTAGATATAGTGAGTGGCTGAAGACAGGCGTAAACGCTATGAAAAATCTTTCAGAACAATATAAATCGTCAAATGTTCAAGGGAAACAAAACCTGCTGGTTTCGATATTTCCCGAGAATTTCAGTATCTCTGAAAAGAATTGTCGAACCCCTCGCATCAACGATGTGCTTAGGTATATTCTGCAGATTAACAATGAGTTAACGCAGAAAATAGGCGAGAATTTCTCTTCAAATTTAGAGATATCCTCTTTGGTGGAGCCGGGGGGAGTCGAACCCCCGTCCAAACAAGGGAGAACTGGGACTTCTACATGTTTATCCTATGATTGGTTTTTGACTTGAGGATGGCCATGGGCAGCCCACCTAAAGCTTAGTTCATTGGAGTTTCGCGCCAGGAGAAGAACGCTCCTTTAACTAGTCCCATTTGCCTGATACCCCATTGATGCCGCGGAAGGGTCCGTACGTAGCACCGGGATAGCTCGTTCCGCTATTTAATAGCTAGAATGAAGCGAAATCAACTGAGTTGATTAAGCTGCGAGCGAGTAGGAAGTGTTGTCATTTCTGACGTTAGCAATTCTATATTTACGAGCGGAATTACTAAGAGCTCGACATGCTTACACAATTAACCATCTTGCTGTCAAATCCAAGATCGGCCCCAAAAAACAAAGAACATTAAAGACCAAACGTAGAAAATTGCGTAAGGTTGCCTTTAAAAAGGTAAAGGTAGATGGGATTGAGTAAATTGCGGCCATGAAATTTGGTCTAATAAGAGAAGGGAAATTACCGCCGGACGAAAGAGTAGCACTTACGCCAGCTCAATGTCAGGAGTTTATGGAGCGGTGGCCAAATGAGAAACTCGTGGTGCAAGAAAGTGAGGTGAGAAGGATTTCGGCTGAGGAGTACACCCAAGCAGGGGTCTCTGTGGTATCGGATGTCAGCGATTGCGATGTTTTAATAGGAGTAAAAGAGGTGAATATAGAGGATTTGATTGCAGGGAAGACCTACCTATTTTTCAGTCATACCTACAAGAAACAACCCTATAACGCGAAATTACTGGCGGCCATTTTAGAGAAGAAAGTGAGCTTGATCGATTATGAGGTGCTGAAGAAACCCAATGGGAAACGTATCATCGGGTTTGGACGTTGGGCAGGGATTGTGGGGGCATATAATGGAATGAGAGCATGGGGGGTGAGGGAAAATTCGTACCATTTGCCCCGCGCAATAGACGGGAAAGACCTTGAAGAGATGATCTCGAAGGCGAAGGCAGAGGATCTATCGAAGAGCTTGAAAATCGTATTGACGGGATATGGAAGAGTGGGGAAAGGAGCGGCAGAGTTGTTAGAATCTATAGGGGTTAGGGAGGTAGATAAAGAAGATTTTCTGTCAAAAGAATACACAGATGGCCCCGTATATACCCACCTGGGTCTTTCAGATTATAACGTGAGAGAAGATGGCGGGGAATTCAACAGGGATGATTTTAAATCCGACCCAGAAGCCTACAAGAGCTCTTTCCTCCCCTACGCGTGTGCAGCAGATGTTTATATCGCGGGACATTTCTATTCCCAGGGATCGCCTTATATCATCTCTAGGGAGGATTTTAAACATCCCCAAATGAGATTGAAAGTTGTAGCGGATATCAGCTGCGACATAGACGGACCGGTAGCCTGTACACTCAGGCCTTCTACAGTCGCAGACCCCGTATATGGGTACGATCCCACAAATGAAAGAGAGTGTTCATTAGACACGCCAGGCTGCATCACCGTGATGGCGATCGACAACTTACCGTGTGAACTACCAAGAGACGCATCGAAGGGGTTTGGTCGTGAAATGTTAGACCACGTCATTCCGTTGCTTATAGAAGGAGATCAAGGCGGGGTATTAGCTGGAGCGAGGGAGACGAATCTCGAGGGCGAGCTGTGCGAGAAGTTCAAGTATCTTCAGGAGTACGTAAAGGGAGACTACTGAGCCACAAAGGCGTAGTTGAGGGTGCCCTCTTGACGTCTCGGGGCGCTCGATAAAGGAAGGAATTCCGATGCGAGGGCAGAACGTAGGGCGGCGAGGGCAAAACAAGAGCCGTCGGTAGCACCAGAAACGAGCTCGGCAGAAAGAACTTCACCAGAAGCACTCACAGAGATCTTTACGACGATGTCTGCACGACCCTGACATTTGTATCCTGGAACGTCTAAGTGACGTGGACTCCGACCGTCTAGGTCGAATCTAACAGTAACCCTCCCCTCATATTGTTTGTCCCAATCATCCATGGTGTCTATTTCTCTCTGAGAATCATCTCCGGACTCTGGAACGCCCACCGTTTCGAAATTGATTTCCTCAGAAGAAAGTCGTTCGAATTCAGAAGATTCTAGATCGGACAAATCAGAGGCCACAGACGCATCGAGTGCGGCTAGCTCAGCGGCAGAAAGTCCTGTAGACCTAGATTCAGAAGAAGTTTGCGCAGAGGCGTCAGCACGTAAATTGGAGATGCGTTCGTTCAGTTTTTCCTGAAACATCTCCTCGAGGGTTTTTTCTGATTCAGGAAGATCAGAAGGATCGAAAAATTCTATCGAAGTAAACTGCTCGGAAGGAGGAGTGTTTTCAGAAACGGCAACCTGAGTAAAGATAAAAAGAGTGACAGCATGAACCGCTAGGGTATAGATAACTGATTTGCTGACTCCGGGTGACATCTATTTCTCAGGGAATTTAGTCATGAACGACCATCGTTTCTAAACGCCAAATAGGAGATGTTATACTCACACCTTCTCGGAAATAGTACGTCCCAGTCTTCATCATTACTTTTCTGTAATGGATTACTTTGTCCCCTGATCTGAGTGTACGTTCGATGACAATTCCGTTTTGGATTTTATAAGAACTCTCATACAAACCCTGTGGAAGGTCAATATCTGAATCTGCTAAATAAGGCTCTCCATTTTCCGTTTGAGAAGTTCCATCGCTCAAATCGTAGATTCTCACAACTGCATCATAATTTCCCGATTCTGAATCAACTCTACGTTGGTCTAAATCACCTTTCTGCCTGTCGCGTTTGTTGTGAATCTGAGATTCCACATCTTGCACCTTTTGCTTGTGACCCGCGGCATCACCCTCATACATCTCCCCCACTTCCTGACGTACCGAGTGGTCGTAATCCTTAACTACAGAGAAGAGTTCATTGCGCCTGTCCATAATCGCCTGCGCGTTAGATCTCGATTCAGAATCGCTGATTTTAGAGTTTTGAATCAACACTTCCAACTCCTCTTGCTCAAGCCTTTGCCTTTCACGTGACTCTTCCTCACGGGCCCTTAAAGCATCATTCTCTGCCTTCACTCGTGAAGCCAACTCCTCAGCTATTGCAATACTCTCTGACTTTAATGCATCTTTAAAATATTGCTCTGCTTCATCAGGTTGGTTCGATGAACTTTTAGCCAAAAGAGCTGCACGCTTCGCATCGGCATCTTCTTGAGCTTGTCTCTCATCAGCCTCAGCCCTGTTCTTATTCTCTGACTCTGCTAACCGATCTCTGCGCATGGCTTCTTCTGATTCCCTTCTGTCCTGATCCTCAAGAGCTCTGTTCTCGGCATCCTGATCTCTATCTCTTGAAGCGACATCCCTGGCAGCGGCATCAGCGGCGGCAGAGGCGGCATTTGCGTCAGCGTCAGCGGTGTCAGGAGTTGGATCGGAAATTGGGTCGGGAACTGGATCGGGAACTGGGTCGGTCTCATCAATCGAAGAAGCGGCATCGGCAGCCGCTCGCCTGGCATTGGCTTCTTCTAGTCGCAGTCTAGCATCTTCTTCTTCGGCCAGTTTTTCAGCATTCTTCTTCGCCAGTGCTTCTGCAGCGGCAGCCTCCTCGGCAGCACGGGCTGCTTCTTGTGCATCATTGTCGTCCGCCAAAGCATCAAGCTTAGCACGGGCTTTGTCCCTCTCAATGATTGCTTCCTCTTCTTCTGGTATGAGTGTTAATGCTTCGTCAAAATGAGCAAGAGCTTCTTGCCATTGTTTCTTCTTCATGGAATTTTCACCTGCCTTCATCGCCACATCGAAAGCACGCTTGTTCTTCGAGCGATTTTCTTCAATTGCCAGTAATCTGTTGAGCTCATTGTCGATACGCAATTTCATGCGATCAGTGTGATCTAAATCGAACTTAAATTTCCCTGTGTCGATATCGTACATCCCCATCCCAATAGGAGTATCAAGTATAGATATATCGAAGCCTTCTATATTCTTAAACAAGGTCATATCTAGGTCAAATCCAAAACCACCAACAGCCTCCCCTTCAGGGATTTCACTTACATCTAGTACAACTTTCTTAGAAACGAATCCATCTCGTTCATATTGAAATGTATAGCTGTACCGGATCGGCAATTCTATAGAGTACCCAGCATTCTTATCCCCCTCTAACCTTGTGAACTCTACTCCGTCTTGGAATACCACAACTTCACACCCAGGAAGTTTGCGGCCAGAGTCCTCATCTTTAATGGTTCCGGAAACTTGTAGAATGGCTTCTGTTTGGGCTAATGAAGCGCCTATAGCAACTGCAAAAAACATACTTAAGGCAACAACTTTTCTCACTGCTAGAACAGAAAACTTAGGGAATATCATAATGTAAAAATACAAGATGTAACCTTATCTGTTGCACACACGTACACTATTATGTCATGAATAAAATCAATTCAACCCTCAGCAGCGTTTTAATGTTGCTCGCTTTTATTATTTGCACCCCCTTTATAGGTCTATCACAGACTGTGAGTGCAACTTCTGGATCTATTCATTTTGAGAATTCCAATCACGTAGTGAAGGGGATTTCTTTAAGTCAAAATGTAACCAACTTTCTCAGCGTAGGCGTCGAGAGGATAGGTGTGCAATCTGAAACGGGGTCCCTAAAGATGACAAACTCATCATTGCGATTTTTCCCATGGAATATGAAAACCTCAGCCCTTCGACCATGGATAGGTGCTGGTGTAAGCTACAGCGCTTTAACCCCAGGATTGGTTTTGACGGCCGATATTGCAGATAAAAGTTCAAAGTCGGATTTGGCACTAAATAAACAAACAGGAATAACCGTTCCGATTAGTGTGGGATTAGACCTTCAACTTTCTGACAGATTTAACACTACAATTTCAGTAGCAACCCACATGGGTGAATCAAGTACATTTAATGATCTGCAAGGGGTTTCTGAAGCCAAAACAGCTAGCACGGATGCCCTCATTACAGTCTTACAGGTTGGTCTGGCATTTAGAATAATTAAAACGGCATCGAGCAAGAAAACCGAATCGAATTACAACGATGAAGAACAAGTAAGAAATCCCGTCGACCAGTATGCACCTGTTTTGTTTGTAGACCCAAAAGGATCTGTTGTGAGTGAGGAAGAATGGGACAATCTCTTTCCTGCTCTAGGGAATCCCGACAACTACAGACTCGACCACGCCATCATTATTTCTGAATATTCGAAAGCAGATTATAAGAAAATGAGAAAAGCCTCTGAGAAGAACATTAAGATGTATGAGAAAGATGCTGTAGAGAGTGTTAACGCTTCGATACTTTATCACATGCTTCACGATAAAAAGCAGGATAAGGAGTCGAAAAAGAAAGATAGATAATCGGCTACAGTAAGATTGGCCTAAACCGGAGTTGCCATTTTCTCAGCAACAGAGATCGCAACCTTACGTCCGTCCATCGCTGCAGATAAAATACCACCGGCATATCCTCCACCCTCACCACAAGGGTATAGCCCCTTTAAATCAGGATGCTCTAGCGTGACTTTATCTCTTGGAATTCTAACCGGGCTGCTCGTTCTTGACTCTGGAGCTACGACAATAGCATCTTCGTGAATAAACCCGCGAAGCTTCCTATCGAATTCGATAAACCCTTTCCTTAAAGACTTAACCACCATCTTCGGTAGCAACCTATTCAGATCAACGGGAGTTACTCCAGGCAAATATGAGCATTCTGGGAGGTCTCTTGAAGGCCTGCCTTCAACGAAGTCTGTAAGTCTTTGGGCTGGTGCAGCCTGTGTACTTCCGGCAGCTTCCCAACAAGCTTTCTCTACCGCAGCCTGGTAATGCATCGCCGCAAGGGGACCACTAAACCCGGCAGCTTCCCATACAGCTTCATCTATGGTCACCACCATTCCTGAATTTGCAAATGGGCTATTCCTTTTCGAAGGAGACCAACCATTCGTAACGATTTCCCCAGGACTGGTGGAACAAGGTGCTATGATTCCTCCAGGGCACATACAAAAGCTGTGAACACCACGACCGTCAATTTGGGCCACTAAATTGTATGCCGCAGCGGGTAATCTCTCCTCTTCCAGCAAGTTCATCCTGGATTCTCCATGATACTGAACTGTATCCACAAAAGATTGCGGATGCTCAACCCTAACTCCTAAAGCAAAGGGTTTTGCTTCTACTTTAATCCCTCTATTTACGAGCATCTCGAAAATGTCTCTGGCACTGTGTCCAGTAGCTAAAATCACTGACTCACAAGAACGTGTCTCTGTCTTACCACCCGATTCCAGTTCCACACCTATTACCTTATTGTTTTCTGTAGAAATGTCCGTCAACTTTGTGTTAAACAAGACTTTACCGCCAGACTTCTCAATGGTTTCTCTAATTGAAGTTATGATGGCAGGAAGCTTGTTTGTCCCGATATGTGGGTGGGCATCCACTAAAATAGAATCCGGTGCACCGTGAACAACTAGCCACTCTAGAGCCTCTTTTAAATGACCTCTTTTTTTCGATCTGGTGTACAGCTTACCGTCAGAATAAGTACCAGCTCCTCCCTCTCCAAAACAGTAATTCGAATCTGGATTCACCAAGTGATCTTTCGTAAGGGAAGCCAGGTCGCGGCGACGTTCTCTAACATCTTTACCCCTCTCAATAATTATAGGTTTTATACCCTGCATGATAAGTTCAAGAGCAGCATATAAACCCGCTGGACCACTCCCTATAATAAAAACCTCAGGGGCATTACTCACATCTTGCCACACCCAGTCCTCTATCTCACTCGCTGGTTCAGGAACGCCTTCACCACCCGCTTCGACTGTAAGTTGCATAACGACAGGTGTTTTCCTTGCGTCTATACTCCTTCTAATTACACGAACCCAAGCTAAAGCGTCATCTTGAAGACCCCAACTCTCCTCCGCAGCAACACGAAGTAAATTCATATCCCCAGCTTCATCAGGAGTTACCCTCACCTGACCTTTAAAAACTCCATGTTCGTTTTGCTCCATTATACGAAGATATCTACTTTAGGCTACGTACATTCGTACTGCCATGGAAAAAACTACAATGGAATTCCCACAAAACCCACTTCTATTCGACCCTGAAGGAATGAATCGATCAGAGGTGCTGGCACTTTACGAGAAGCTACTTCTTCCAAGAATGATCGAAGAAAAGATGCTTTCTCAGCTCAGACAGGGGAATATCTCAAAGTGGTTCAGCGGAATAGGTCAAGAAGCAATCTCGGTTGGAGTCGGTGCAGCTATGCCTTCTGAGGATTGGATACTTCCAATGCACAGAAACTTGGGGATTTTCACCACACGTGGGATTCCTTTGGACAGACTTTTCGCTCAGTTTAAAGGAAAAGATCACGGGTTTACAAAAGGACGGGACAGGTCATTTCACTTCGGGTCTTATGAGCATAAAATCTGCGGGATGATCTCACACCTTGGACCTCAACTTGGGATAGCTGACGGAATTGCCCTTGCAAATAAACTCGATGAGTCTGGAAAGGCAACCTTCGTTTTTACGGGAGATGGTGGAGCGAGCGAAGGAGATTTTCACGAAGCTGTGAACGTTGCTGCTGTTTGGCAATTACCTGTGATTATAGGAATTGAAAACAACTCATGGGGGCTGTCAACGCCATCGAAGGAACAATTCAGGTTTGAGCACTTTACTGACAAAGCAATCGGATATGGAATCCCCGAAGAAGACGCCATTCAAGTGGATGGAAACGACGTACTCGCCGTATACAATACGGTGCGCAGATGTGTTAAATCTTTACGCGAACGACCAAGACCTATAATATTAGAATTCAAGACGTTCAGAATAATGGGTCACGAAGAAGCTTCGGGCACAAAGTACTACCCTGACGGCCTGATTGACAAGTGGAAGACTATAGATCCAATTGAAAGAATCACGGAGCATCTCAAAGCAAATGGCGGCCTGAGTGAGGAGGAGGAAGCAGACATGCGAAGCAGACACAAGCAAGCAATCTTAGATGGACTGAAGGCTTCATCAGACCTCCCTGACATTGAGGTTGACGTACAGGAAGAGCTAGAAGACATGTTCGCCCCAGGAACCCCTTCAGAAGTTGCACCTACAACGGAGGGGCGCGAAATAAGAATGATCGACGCGATCCATGAAGGACTGGGCATGAGCATGGAGAAAAACCCAAGCATGGTTTGCATGGGGCAAGACATAGGGGCTTACGGAGGCGTGTTTAAGGTGACAGATGGCTTTGTAGATCGTTTCGGAAAGGAAAGAGTTAGAAGCACACCACTTTGCGAGTCTGCTATTGTAGGGGCTGCCTTGGGGTTAAGTATCAGCGGGCGCAAATCCATGATGGAGATGCAATTCGCAGACTTTGTTACTTGCGGCTTTAACCAAATCGTAAACAACCTCGCAAAGATCCATTGGCGCTGGAACCAATCCGCTGACGTCGTTGTGAGAATGCCTACAGGCGGAGGAGTTGGAGCTGGGCCATTTCACTCACAAAGCATAGAAGCTTGGTTCTTCCACGTTCCAGGGCTTAAAATAGTCTACCCCTCCACCCCGCATGACGCCAAGGGACTTTTAAGAATGGCCGTAGAAGACCCCAATCCAGTCCTGTTTTTTGAACACAAAGCAATGTACAGGAGCCTTAGCGGACTCGTTCCCGAGGAGGATTACACCATCGAATTTGGAAAAGGCAGGATCGTGAGAGAAGGAACGGACGCAACGATTGTCACTTATGGGATGGGCGTAAAATGGGCGGAAACCGTTTTAAACGAACACCCAGAGTGGTCTGTAGAGCTTATTGATCTAAGGACGCTTGCTCCTTGGGATCAAACAATGGTGTGTGAAAGCGTAGGTAAAACAGGCAAGGCGCTTGTGCTACACGAAGCCACAATGATAGGAGGGATTGGCGGAGAAATCAGCGCGGTTATTCATGAAAATTGTTGGCAGTCTCTTGATGCTCCAGTAGCAAGAACAGCGAGCTTAGACACGCCTGTTCCATTTGCAACTGACCTGGAAAGAGAGTTTATGGCCAACTGTAGACTTGAGGCCGATTTAGAAACGCTACTAAATAGATAGCGCGAAATTTTGCCAAGTCGGAGTTTAAGCGTATCTTAAATTCTATGTCATTTCAATTTGAAAACATACGGAAAGCTATTCACGCAATGTTAAACGACGTTGTGGAACAAGGGTTCAAGCATTCTCTTGAGTTCCCGAATGACAGCGAGAGCGCACACAAGATTATTGAAAACGCAAACACCTCTCTCACAGACATCATAAATTTAGCCAGAAAGGACAACCTAATGTCTAACGCGGAGTTAAAACAGGAGGCTTTCAGGCACACCATACAGAAAGCTGAAAAGACCAGTCTTCATCTCTTATCCGAAATTCAATTAATGCGTAGACGTCAAATAGTGACAATGAATCGATTGAAAAAGAGCGACTTGACCTCAAAACAACATCCCTAGTACGATTTGCACTTAGGCAATTTTAACTTACTTTTTTCCTTTGGACCTGCGTGCCTGCCTAGCTGAAGAAGGTGATCCACCACGTCCACCCACTGACGTTCTTGCTCCCCCACCCTTGATTGCATCTTCAACCATTTTAATATCCTTCGCGAGAATTCCTTTTGTGTCTAAGCGCTTGGCATCCTTTAAAAGCATTGTCGCTTCGCGAACTTTGCGTTTCGCACTGGCACAAACAGCTAGATTCAATTTCGCAGCTGCCTCATCGTGCCCCTGACGAAGACCTAAACGCACTGCGTCCTTAAGAAACTTTTCTGCGACATTCATATTCTCCTCCATCGTTAAGCTTCCTATTAAAAAGTTATAGTATCCTCTTTGTCTAGGCCAAAGCTGATTTGTCTTTATTCTCGCCAACCACTTCTTTGCTTCCGGCATCTTTTGCTGGCGGAGGTTTACAAACGCCATCACCATGCGCATGCTGCGAAGTGTGGTGAGAGTTAAGATGATTGTAAGGAAAGTCATCCCTATAGCGGAACCAATTTGGCTTACTGAATAGAGATGAATCGTATACAGTAAACTTGATAAAGCAATTAAAATTTTTATGAGTCTAGTGAGCATGGTCGGGTTTACCTTTGTAAATAATAGAAGCGCAAATTTAGTAAGTATGAAGTGGAAACACCTGACAAGCATCGATGATTTAGACACTGCGATTGTATCTTCTGAAAACAGAACCGTAGTTTTATTCAAACACAGCACCCGTTGCTCGATTAGTCGCATGGCTCTCAAGATGTTTGAGTCAGATTGGGATGAGTCTTTAGCAGAAGTGGACGCTCACTTTCTGGATCTTTTAGAACACAGAGATATTAGCGCTTCCATCGCTGAGAAGCTTGGGGTTAGTCACCAAAGCCCACAAATGATCGTCGTTCAAGCCGGAAAAGCTATTCACCATGCTAACCACAGCTCAATAGATGCTGCTGAAGTTAAGAAGCTTGTAGGATGAGTGTTCTTAGATTAAAAATCACATTGGACACGAAGGAGGATGTTTATCGTGTGATAGAAATTGATGGCGACTCTTCGTTGCTGCATTTACATCACGCCGTGCTGGATTCGTATGGTTGGGACTCTGGGGAAATGGCTTCCTTTTTTGAAAGCGACAGCAACTGGAACAAGGGTCGAGAGTTTTCATTGATGAACGAAGGAGGAGATGGAGACATGTCACTCACAAAAATCGGCGATATTCTGAAAGACACCTCTTCAAAAGCCATATACGTCTACGACTTCCTAAGAATGTGGTGCTTTTATGTCGAGCCTGTATCCCTAAGCGAAGAAGAAACTGGTGTGGAATACCCAAGGCTGTGCATAGAAGAAGGCACACCACCAGCTTTCATTAGCAAAGACAGTGATTTAATGGACGGCATAGGATTGGATTCAGATTTAGAAGAAGAGGCAGAGTCTTGGAATGAAGATCACGACAGCCTTGACGGTCTTGACGAACTTATGTAAGACCTGAGTCATGAAGCCGCTTCTAATATGCATCGTAGGCCCCACAGCCGTAGGGAAAACTGACCTGGGGATTCAGGTTGCAAAAAACCTAAATACCGAGATTGTTAGCGCTGATTCTCGGCAGATCTACAAAGGCATGTCGATCGGTACGGCTGCACCTACAGAGATTGAATGCCACGAAGCCAAGCATCACTTTGTTCACTTCTTAGACCCTTCGGAAACATACAGCGCAGGAGATTTTGAGCGCGACGTGACCTTGTTTCTGTCAGAATTTTTCAAAACCCACAACGTAGCGGTAATGGTTGGCGGCTCTGGACTCTACGTGAAGGGTGTCGTTGACGGATTCGATCACTTGCCCTTTGACGAGACCATACGGAAGGAGTTAAACAACAGGGTAGAATCTAATGGATTACACTCTTTAGTAGAGGAATTAACTACGTTAGATCCAGAAATGGCGAGCAACATGGATCTCCACAATACCCAAAGGGTAGTAAGAGCTCTTGAAGTTTGTCTCAGCTCTGGAAAAACCATGACCTCATTCCTCAACAATACATCTACAGAAAGAGATTTCGACATCCTTCAAGTAGGACTAGAGATGCCGCGGGCAGAGTTACAAGAACGAATCGCATTGAGAACTCAGAGGATGATCGACGCGGGATGGGTTGCCGAGACAGAGAAACTCGCTTCGTTCTCACAGTACAATTCCTTAAGAACGGTGGGGTATAACCAGCTTTTCGCATATTTAAAAAAGGAATGCTCATTGGAAGAAGCACAGAAGAAAATTATAATAAAAACAAGGCAATTTGCGAAGAGGCAGATGACTTGGTTTAAAAAGGATAAACGGGTTGTTTGGTTTGAGAGCAAGAATGAGAATGAGGCCTTGGCGTACTGTTTAGATTTTGCATCGAACTATGAATAAGGATCTTATGCTTCACTTCGATGAGCAGGTAGCCTCTGACCTTGAATTCGATATTGTCCGCGCTATGCTTGCGGAAAAAGCCCTTCAGCCAACTGCTAAATCTAGAGCTCACGCTCTTGTCCCGCTGAGAAACCGAAAGACGATTGTCAGACTTCTCCAAGAAACCGACGAGTTGCGAAGGATTAAAACTGAAGGAGAGAGCTTTCCAAGTGTTGAGTTTGAAGAGATGCCCGACGAGATTCGGATGTTAGAAATTCGAGATTCAGTCTTGTCTGAAGCGGCATTCAATAAAATATCTCGCGCTTCGAATACGGTCAATCAAATTATTCAAAGTCTGAAAGACAAGGAAAATAAATATCCTCGACTTCACCACGTACAGAAGAACCTCGACTACACGAAAGATCTCATCACCCCTATCGCTAAGGTATTCAACGCCAATGGGGAGATTTCTGACAAAGCATCCCACGCCCTCAATAACATCCGTGAGGAAATGACGGGCTTAAGACGCAAAACAAGTCAGAGCTTTAATAGGGTGATGAGAGATTTGCAAGCCAAAGGGATGCTGGCAGACATCCGAGAGGGGTTTGTCAATGAAAGAAGAGCCTTGGCTGTAGAGAGTACGTACAAGAGGCGGGTGAATGGAAACGTACTTGGGTCTTCAAACACAGGCACGATCACGTTTATAGAGCCCGCAGTGGTTGTGCCGTTAAATCACGAGCTTGAAATCCTTCGCGATGATGAACGCAAGGAGATGAGACGTATTCTAAAAGATCTCACGAAGATTGTAAGAGCTCTTCTTCCCCTTATACGTCTATACTCTCAGGCTTTAATAGAATTTGACTGGATTCAGGCACGTGCTAAATTAGCGATAGACTTAAAAGCATACTTACCTGGGCTCCCTAATAAAACAGGACTACATTATATCAAAGCTTTTCACCCCCTGCTCGTCAAGACGAACGAAATTCTCGGGATAAACACACATCCCCAAAGCATAGAACTTTCTAAAGAAGGGCGACTTTTAGTCATTTCTGGACCTAACGCCGGCGGAAAAAGCATTACCCTTAAAACTGTCGGGCTACTTCAGGTCATGTTCCAATCAGGGTTACTTATCCCAGTCTCCCCTGCTTCTGAAGTAGGTTTTTTCGATTCAATTCTGACAGACATAGGGGACAACCAAAGTATTGAAAATCAACTAAGCACCTATAGTTACCGGCTGGGACGCATGAAGCATTTTCTCGAAGTGTCGGACAACAAATCTCTGCTTTTGTTAGATGAGTTTGGAACAGGTTCAGATCCGGAACTGGGAGGCGCCCTTGCGGAAGTGTTCTTCGAGGAACTTTATAAAAGAGGTGTTTCTGGGGTAATTACCACCCATTACGCGAACATCAAATCTAGAGCTGCCGAGCTACCTAACGCGATAAACGCTTCTATGCTATTCGACAGAGACACCCTCGCCCCACTTTTTAAGTTGCATATAGGCCAACCTGGATCCTCCTTCACTTTCGAAGTAGCTGAAATGAAAGGAATTCCACAAGCGATCATAACCCGTGCAAAAACGAAGCTTGACACACGCAAAGTGGAGCTTGACGCATTGATGGGCGACCTTCAAAAGGAAAAGGGAAAGATTGCAAAACTTGCGAACAGACAGCTAAGGGCAGAAGTTGACGCTCAAAAATTATCGCTAGAAGCGAGTAAAATTAAATCTCAATTTTCAGAAAAAAACACAGCTTTAAATAAAGCTACCGAAGAAAACAACAAAGACCTTTCTCTCGGAAAAAAAATGAATCAGTTTGTCTCTCGATTTAAGCCTGGCACAAAAAACAAAGAGCTGCTTGAGGACATCTTGAAGTTTTTAGCTGTTGAAACCGCAAGAAAAAACAAAACCTCAGCAAGACCTACTGATGCTGTAAAACGCAGACCCAATCACAGATCAGATGAGATCAAAGTCGGATCGGTTGTAAAACTCCGCAGTGGAAAAGAAAAAGGAGATGTGCTTTCTTTACAAGGGAAAAACGCCACCGTACTGTTCGGAGCCTTTAAAACCCGTGTGAAGATTGACAAACTATCTTTGGTGAAGTAGCCAGTAGCTGCCAGGGTTACTCAACGATCATCTTCATCGTTGAAGAAGTCCCATCGGGCGTTCTCACCGTTAAGTAATGAAGCCCTGTAGAAAGCTGCCTCACGCTTACCATCATTGTTTGCTGAAATACAGAAGGGATTATTGATTCCTCCAATCGTCCAAGAGCATCGTACATACGTAGCTCCGACAGAGTCGTCCCTGCTGGCATTTCAATTTGAATTCTATCGAACGCGGGGTTTGGACTAAAAGACCACCCCTTTTCTTCAAGGATGACTCCTTGTATTTCCGTGGCCGAGCAAGCTCCGAAATTCCCACATGGCTGAGCACCTTCACCTACATAAGATCCGTATATAATTTCCTGACCGGAACCTGAAGGGTCTAAGAAATGTTTTAGATGCTGAGAAGATGGGATAGGGTTTGCGCCATCCCAGTGGTAACTCATTTTACCGTAAAAATCAGGCTGATTGGGCCCCGTACCATTCCCTGCTGCTCCTGCTGCGCAAGCAGAAAGACCTGAACTTAAAGTACCCACAATTTGGTGATTTTCTGAAAAAATTGGAGATCCTGATGAACCACCTTCAGTGACTCCATGATTGGTTTCAGTTGGTTCCCAGTAAACCCTCCAGTGAGAACCTGATGAACTAAGTGAATAAGATGTTAAAGGATTTGTATATGTAGAAATTTTCTTCCTGTCTCCAGCTGGGTGGTGTATCCCTACTCCAGAATGGCCCGTTTCACCTGAAGCATCAAAACCAGCATAAAACGGATTCCAGGTAGCTGGTATAAGGTCTTCTACCTCAATGAGCAGAAAGTCTGACCCGCTGAAACTTTGACTCGTAGCATCATCGCTGTTTGTAAGAGGAATCACGCCTGTTCGAGTATGTGAGTTGATGGAAACCGTACTGTCACATACTAAATACTCGTAGTTGTACTGAACCTTAAAGTAAGCCCATTCATTTTCTTCAACAGCGTCAGCACAGTGAAAAGCACTTAGTAGCAATTGTCGGCAATCTTGCTCAGTGTTGTTTACCATCGCACCAGAGCATAAGTAAATTCCACCACCTTGAGTTATTCTCAACTTAACAACAGCATCTCGTTCACACTGCCACGAATCACCTTCTGGACACATTACATCAACCTCACAATCGTCTGATCCTCTTTCTACATTTCTTGCAAAGAAACCTACACCCATGATACCTAATCGAGCTGAACCCACAGCATTGGTGGGTTGGTGATAGATGATTTTTATCACAGACCCTGGGATTTCTCCACTTACCCAACGTCCGTGAGCATTATTCTCACTCGCATCGATAGGACCTTCACTGTAAATGACATCAAAAACTCCATCGGGAGATTCAAAGAACAAAGCTCCACCTACTGGGATATGGAAATCATCAAAATACACGCACATCCCCAACGCCTCAACGGCCTCTATTTCTAATTCATAAACGGTCAACCCATCTGTCATCACTTCATAAGAAGCCTCTTCAAAGAAGTCAAAGCCCTGCTCTACAATTACACCCGTTAAATCCTTTCCAGTACTAAAGGCCTCATGCTCCATTCGTGTTATCACCTCATCTAAAGTTGGTGCATCAACAACGATTCTTTGTGCAGTTGCTGTGTAGGCAAAAGCTTGAATCGTAACGGCAAGCAGAACGAGGGCAAATGTTTTCATTTTCATCCGCACAAGATACCTGAGAATTTTGCAAAAATTGACTTTTCAATTAATATCAATTTCATACCTTGTACCTCGATGAAAAAAATAAACACATTCACTCTTTTATTGGCCCTTTCCGCCATTATCTCCCTTCCGACTTCCTCTTTAGCCCAAAACTCATCACATGCTGCTACCAAGAAGTTTGGCACACTACTCAACATGCTTGACAGGTTATATGTCGACAGTATTGACATGGATGAACTCGTCGAAGTTGCTATCACAAAGATGCTGGAAGAGCTTGACCCCCACTCTATTTATTTTTCTGAGGAAGATCTGAGAGAGGCGAACGAACCACTCGATGGGAGTTTCGAAGGTGTAGGCGTTCAGTTTAACATATTTAAGGACACCATTATGGTTGTCTCCCCTATCGCGGGAGGCCCCTCGGAGAGGTTAGGTATCAGAGCAGGAGATAGAATCGTACAAGTCGAAGATGAGCACGTAGCAGGTGTTGGCGTCACTACAAAAGACGTTATAAGATTGTTAAAAGGGCCAAAAGGATCTCTGGTCAAGGTATTTATCAAACGTGATGGAGAAAAAAATCTTTTAGAGTTTAATATAGAGCGTGACAAAATTCCAATATTCAGCGTAATAGCCGCTCATATGATTGACGAAGAGATTGGATACATTAAGGTCAGCCGTTTTGCAAAAACCACACTAGAAGAACTCAGAACGGCCCTCGAAGAACTCAACTCTAAAGGCATGAAAGACCTGATACTCGACCTTCAAGGCAATGGTGGAGGAATGCTCCGCACGGCGATTAACATGTCTGACGAATTTTTGACAGACGATAAGCTCATCGTTTATACAGAAGGCAGGGCCTTCCCGCGCGAAGACACCTTCACATCCTATGAGGGACTCTTCGAAAGTGGACGGTTGGTCATTTTGATGGATGGAGGATCAGCTTCTGCAAGCGAAATCGTAGCTGGAGCAGTTCAGGATTGGGATAGGGGGCTCATCGTAGGTCGACGATCTTTCGGAAAGGGATTGGTTCAAAGACCCATTAATCTCGGTGACGGCTCAGCTATCAGAATGACTGTACAGAAATACTACACACCAGCTGGAAGATGTATACAGAAATCATACGAGGAAGGTGTGGAAGCCTACAGGTTAGAAAAATACGAAAGGTATGAAAGTGGGGAATTACTTTCGATGGACTCTTTAGACCTTCCAGACTCACTGAAATACTACACACGCATTAAAAACCGCACTGTATATGGAGGAGGAGGAATCATTCCGGATGTTTTCGTTCCTATAGACACCACGTCCAACAGTCTATCATTCAGGATCCTTCTGCGCAAGGGCCTTATGAGTAGATACGCTCTTGAATTCGTAGATAATAATAGATCAAACATTGAAAACGACTATCCAACTGAAGATGATTTCGTCGCTCACTTTTCAATATCTGAGAGTGAGATCAAGAAATTTAGGGTTTGGTCTGAAAGCCAAGGAACTGAAGAAAGCCCCATCGTTATTTCTGAAGAAGATTGGACTGTCTCAGGGGAAGCTATCACACTAAGGCTCAAAGCTTTTATGGGTAGAAATGTCTACGATCAATCTACTTTTTATAGAATAATAGGTGGACTGAATGAATCTCTACAGGAAGCTGTTCAGATTCTGAAAGACGGAACGTTTGAGAAAAGTAATTTGGCCCACAGAACGTTTAAATAATTGAAGTACATTATAAGTGAATTTATTCTTATTTTTGCACTCCTACTTTAAGATAAGAAATTAAACAATAAATATATAATATGTCTAGACTAACACTAGTTACAGCAATTATCGTCTCTACCATCCTATTCTCGTGTGGAGCAGACGAAACATCTAACTCTAAACCTATCAATGAAACTGGTAAAACTGAAAGGGCTGATCCACCAGTAAACGCAACGCTGGAAAAATATGACCCAGCTAAAAATCAGGCTCAAGAGCCTACTGGACCATTAACAGGGATTTCTTTCAACGAGTACGAGCACGATTTCGGTGTTATGGACGAAGGTGATGTTGTAACATACTACTTCGAATTCACGAACACAGGTGCCGAACCACTCATTTTAGACAAGTGTAAAGGATCATGCGGTTGTACTGTTCCACAATGTCCTAAGAATCCTATCGCTCCTGGAGAGACTGGCTCAATCGAAGTGAAGTTCAACTCGAAAGGAAAGAAGAACAAGCAAACAAAAAAAGTTACTGTTACTGCGAATACAGATCCAGTACAGACGATCTTAACAATTAAAGCTAACGTTACTCCTGCTTCTCTTCCTGCAAAGTAATCGTATTTCAACTATTAAAAAAGGGAGGCCAATTGTGGCCTCCCTTTTTTTGTCTTCATATTTTAAGGTCGTCTTCTTTTAGGCTTCAGCCTCGTCATCTCTTGCGTCCGCGTCAGCCGACTCTACATTTTCAGTAGCTCCTGATTCAATATACAGAAGTAATTCCCGCATTTGCTCAGATTGAGATATTTTCCCGTTACGCTCGAAAGCGTAGGCCACATTACCAATCAGGCGACGAATGATATCTATGGGAGCACAAGGCCCACAATTACTTTCATCTACAGGCAAATCAAGGTGACTAAGGAATTCACTAACATCACTGGGATGAATTACAGTTCCTTCACTGAATGGATTGATATAAAAAAGAATACCTGAAGGAAGTTCGCTGTCCTCGACTAACTCACTGCCGTCGTGAACATGATGTTCGTCGCAGTAACAAAGAATAAAGTGGTTAGGTAGGTTTACTCCGTGGATGGGAAGCTTTAGATCACGAGCTATAGCTAAGTACAGAGTTCCAAGGCCCAGTGGATTGCCCTTTTTCAAATCCATAACATCTCCGATTAGAGCATCTTGTGGATTCGGATGTCCCGACCTTGAATTAATAAAGCCTTCCTCGCTAAATAGAAC
>Ga0308021_10000436_pt1 | contig 19489 bp, 24 predicted proteins | sample Neamet351_FD_201296 | JGI IMG/M metagenome (GOLD analysis project Ga0308021, IMG submission 201296) | Marine microbial communities from water near the shore, Antarctic Ocean - #351 | ecosystem: Environmental > Aquatic > Marine > Unclassified | place: Southern Ocean | collected 2014-10-02
CGAAGACATCTTGCTCGACCATTGGAATGGATGGATTAAGCGGTTTACTCTACATTCATGGGAAATCAATAAGGCTCAGAATGGTATGACAAGGGTATGGCTAGTGAAGAGATCACCAAAAACATCGCATATTTCCTCCTTATACTCATCTTTTTTGGAATGGCTTGGCTCGTTGTAAAGCGTGCAGGTGAAAATCGCCAATCTATGCTTGAAGACTCAGCGCCAAAAATCGCCGGTGAAGACACCCTTGAAGGTGGTGCTAAGAACCCAAGCCAATTCGATGAACCCGATGATGCAGCGTTGGAAGAAATGGCTGACTTACTCGGCGAAGATGAAGATGACGAAGTTCAATGAAAGAAACCAGTCTCTTCTAATTTCAATTCAGTCGATTCATCTGACCTTACAAGCGTTCGGAACGGTCCGTCTTTTGGACGTTCAAGCCGCCAAACTTCGAATCCAGCCTTCAGCATTGCTTTTTCCCCACGTGCAATGATGGCCGTGTTTGAATTACCACTTGCATCAATGCTCCCTTTACTGGTGACAAACAGGCATATGTTGTCATCAATCTTTTCAGAAAGTCGCTTGACAGCAGCAATTTTGTCTGCTGGGATTTTTCCTGATTGTTCACACCAGTCGTCTAAAACGATTAATTCTACACTTGGTAGTGAATTGGATGTAGCGATCAAAATATCCATGGCTTGATTGAAATCTCCTACCAAATTCATTGCATGATAACGAGAAGAGTGAGCTAAAGAAAGATGAGAAAATAATTGCCCGAATCGAACATTATTTGGCATGAAAGGTGATGCCCATAAGACTCTCCCACCACGTTGAATTACGTCAGTAGCTATATGCAAACCCAGTGATGTTCCACCAATACTTCCCTCGACAGCGAGATGAATATTTTCCCCTCCAACCTCAAAGAGTGCTCTGCCCATAGAACGAGGTGGCGCGAACTTGTCATTGATACTTACCCCCAATTCGGTTTTTTGAGGAACATTCATGCCCTACCTGCACAACCCAATGGTATGAGCGACGACCTTATTGTGCGAAAAGGTGAACGTATCCCACGCCGTCCATTGTCAGACTATTCAGAAGCAGACTCTTTCCTTGACGCTCTCAAGCGTGACGGTATCGTAAATACTCTGTTTCGGGACACGAATCAATATGGTCCACTTTCCATGCTCTTAGCTCTGCTTGCCAGTGCAACAGTCACCGGTGCTCTTATCAAACTCTTTTCCGTTCTTCTTTGAGGAATTGGTCCTTTTAAATCGATGCCTAAATCGCGGCATGCACCCTTCTTTTTACGGGAAACATCAAACCCTGAGCGAATAGCGAATGTTTCATGAGTGGGGAGTCAGTCAATGTTGAAAGCCTAACATCTTCGCAAGATAAGCGATGGACAATCATGGCAGCACTTCTTGGAACAAATACAGCATTCATGCTGTTTCAAGGTATTGAACAGGAAACGAATCCGAAGTTCATTCGTGAAATCGCCTTAGCCATTATTGCTGCAACTTTACCTTTTCAAGGAATATACTTCTTGATTTACACTTTTTTACTTGAACACCGTGGCGAATTAAGTTCTGAAAGAATCGATAAATTGAAAATGGCTTCGGCTGTTTGCCAAATTGTTTCATATCTCTCTTTAGTAGGAGTTGGATTGATGTGGTATAACATTTCACTCTATGTCGGTGTAGCATTCGTTCTCTCAACAGGGCTTGCCATTATTCTCATACGTTCAGTGATGAGTCCAGTCACCTCTGAGGATGTCTAGTACTCTACTTACAGCAATTCCTGCGCATAGAAAATGCATGGATTTCAAAGGTAATGTTGATGAAGCGTGGCGTTTTGACAGAACTATGTCCTTCTGCCCACTTGATTACCGATATGGCTGCCAAGACTTCAAACGAATATGGTCCGAGATTGGACGCCATGAGCGCCAACTTGAGGTTGAGCGTGCTCTTATTTGGGCTCATATGCAACTTGGTCGGGTCACTGAAGATGATTACAATGCAGTTGCAGCAATCGCAAACTCCGATTCCGTCACCAAAGAACGGGTATCTGAAATTGAAGCAGAAACTCGACATGACATCATGGCGTTGACCAAAGCAATGGCTGAAGCCGCAGGTGATGCTGGCTGGTGTATTCATCTTGGTGCCACCTCAAACGACATCGTTGATACAGCAGTAGCTCTCCAACTTCGAGACAGTATTGTGCTCTTGAGGGAACAACTCTGTCTGTTGATCGGTGTTTGTGCAGACGTTGCCGAGCGAGAACGTGATACGGTAATGTTAGGCCGAACCCATGGTCAAGCAGCAGTACCGATTACCTTCGGACTGAAAGCAGCAGTTTGGCTCGATGAACTTCGTCGCCAGTTGATTCGTTTGGATGAAGCATCACCTCGGATTTCAGTAGGAAAGTTCCTCGGCGCTGTCGGTACTGGTGCCGCACAAGGGGAAAATGCACGTGAACTACAACGGTTGATTTTGACCCATTTAGGTCTTGGAGTCCCATTGGCCACCACACAAGTAGTTGGCCGAGATCGTTACATTGAATATGTGTCATGGCTTTCGAATGTTGCAACATCCTGTGAGAAAATACTGCAAGAAGTTCGCAACCTCCAACGTTCTGAAATTCGCGAAGCAGGTGAAGGATTTGATGTTGAAAAGCAAGTTGGCTCTTCGACAATGGCTCACAAAAAGAATCCGATTAAATCAGAGAATGCATGTGGACTTGCTCGAATTGTTCGTGCAATGATCATCCCTACGTATGAAAACGCATTGCTTTGGCATGAACGTGACCTGGCTAATTCCAGCAGTGAACGATTTACTCTTTCTCATGGTTCAGCACTCTGTGAAGATGTTCTTGTCAAAACACGAGATGTGTTGAAAAATATGTGGGTCGATGCTGACCGTTGCATGGCAAATATCCATGCTCAGAAAGGCTTGGTTATGGCTGAAAAAGTCATGATTGATCTTGTCGACCATGGTATTCCTCGTGATGAAGCCCATGAAATTCTTCGAGCCGCTTCATTTGAGGCCGTCGATAAAAACATTGAGCTAATCGATGTATGCAGTCGCACTCCTGCGATTGCAGCAGCCTTCTCAGCGGAAGAATTGGAAGCAATGTTTGAACCAGCAAACCATATTGGTGTATCTGGAGAGATTGTTGACGAATGTGTTGCTCTTGCCCGTCAAGCAATCGCCTGAACACTTTCAATTTCGAAGGTTCCTCGAACCCCGTCCCACTTCACTGAACCAGTCAATTGTAGTCTACCAGGGAGGTGGGGTCCACCAGTAACGAGTGTTTCGTACTCCCCACCTTCTCCATCGACATTGAATCTGTATCGTCGTGCAAGTTCTTCCAGTTCGAGGAGTGAAGCGGGATTGAGTGTTCTGCCGATCCATTCTTTTCCTAATCCTTCACAACTTACACCAGTGATGAATACTTCAAATCCATTTTCGAGTAGTCCGTGCATATGAGCTTCACTTTTTTGATGCCACAAGGGAGTCCAACTCTTGATGTTGAGGCGCTCAGCCATCCGTTCAATTCTGCTCTTCTGATAATCAGAACGGATTGCGCCACTTACGACACCATCGATTTGTAGTGTCGACAAGGCCGTTTCGAGGTCGGTGATTTCCAGTTCTTGTTGGCCCTTTGATTGAACTTCGACCCATTCAACGCCTGCAAGTTTTGCTTGGTGTTCAACGAGGTGCGTTCCAGGGACTTGAAACATCCAAGAATCGCCACCTGTGATTCGAACAGTAACCAAGTGAGTAACATCCCATCCTCGGCACATCGCCCACCACCATGCAGCAGCAGAATCCTTGCCTCCAGAAGAGAGTACTGCGACACGCATGCCACGCCCACGGGGCTCTGTTTGATGAGTGTAGGGGTGAGGAGCGTTTTGGTGAGGGTTCAAATGGGGTGGCGAATTCAACAGTATGTTACGGCCTTTGAGCGGGGATTCATTCTTGTGAACCCTCATCCTCATAAAGCGTCGATTCAACGAAAGAGTGAGAGTGACGATATGCAACCAAGCGGAAGAGGATATGACCACGGAATTACGACATTCAGCCCAGACGGACGATTGTTCCAAGTTGAATATGCTCGGGAATCTGTAAAGCGTGGAACCACTACCGCAGGATTGAAATTCCGAGATGGTGTTGTATTGGTCTGTGACAAGCGTATTGTCAGCCGCCTCATTATTCCAGAATCTATTGAAAAGATGTTCAAGATCGATAATCACATCGGTGTTGCAACTTCAGGATTGGTTGCGGATGCTCGTCAATTGGTTGCTCGAGCCCGAGTTGATGCTCAAGTCAACCGCATTACCTATGCTGCAAGTGTACCTGTTGATGTTCTTGTCAAGAAAATCTGTGACTTCAAACAATCATTCACTCAATACGGTGGTTCCCGTCCATTCGGAACCGCTCTTCTTATCGGCGGAGTCGATGATAACGGAATCCATCTCTACGAGACAGACCCGAGTGGCGCTTACCAATCCTACCACGCTGGTGCTATTGGAAGCGGACGTAACACCGTCATCGAATACTTTGAATCAAATTGGAAAGAAGGTCTCACGCTCAATGCAGCAATGAAACTCGGACTTGAAGCACTTCGCAGTGCCAACGACACCGCCCTCAACCGTGAAGCGGTTGAAGTCACTGTTGTTGACGGCGATGGATATCGGGTACTCGACCGTTCAGAAGTCAATAAGCAAATTGACCGTCTCAAGCCACTTGAAGACTGAATTTGAATAACTACGTTCAAATGCCGTCTCTCATCTCAACAAATGAGGGAATACTATGGTTAGTTTAGATGATGCCGTTCTTGCACGGATGGAAAAAGGCGGAAAACGCTACGAACTTTTGGTTGATCCAAATTTAGTTGAAGATTTCAAAGCCAATCCGGAATCAATTGATCTCAATCATTTCCTTGCCATGGATGAAGTATTCCATGACATTCGTGGTGGAGAGCGACCAACTGAAGATGCAATTAAAAACATGTTTGGGACACAAGATATTTTGGAAATCACCAAGCAAATTCTCGACAAGGGGAGTATTCAACTCACCACTACACAACGAAAGGCGAGAGTTGAACAAATGCGTCAACAAATTGTTCATGAGATTCATACGACGGCAGTTGACCCCAAAACCAAGAGCCCACATCCAAAAACTCGAATCGAATTGGCACTTGATGAATCAAGGTATTCAGTTGACCCTTTCAAGCGATTAGATGACCAAGTGAAAGATGCGATTGAATTGTTAAAACCAATGATACCACTTTCCTTTGAATCACTCCGTCTTGCCATTCGTGTACCAGGTTCAGCCTTCGGCTCAGCATCACGAATTCTCCGTCCATATTTGGAAAAAGAGCAATGGTTAGAAAACGGAACTTGGGCAGCTATTGTGGAAATACCTGGAGGCATGAAAGAAACGATTATCAGCAATCTCATGCGCCAATCATCTGATACTGAGTACAAGGAATTGTAACCTCAATACAGTGCGTATCTTTAGAATCCCAATGGGTCGGTTTTATCATGGGATGGCGATTCGCCACAAATGGAGAGAAAGAAATGTCCAACGGTCAAAACGGCGCCGAGCTGCGCCTCGTGACCCCAGGTATGGCTATTGGGCCATCTGCTGGGATGCGCGTAGGAAGTGGTGCACTCGCACAAAACGATACAATCATTGCTACCCGTCTCGGGTGGGTAAAGGAACTCAATAACACGGTCTCTGTTGATCCAATCAACAGTGCTTACATGCCTCGTTCGGGCGACTTGATTGTCGCTACAGTGGCTGAAGTCCGTAACAATCTCTGGTTCATGAATGTCAATGGCCCCTTCCAAGGTCTTTTGCCAATGTCATTGGCTCCGTGGAAAGTCGAATTCGGTGCTGCACGTCAGCACATGGGTATTGGCGACGTCGTCTTGGCACGTGTTCAAGAAGTCGATGAATGCCACAATGTCGTCCTCACCATGAAGGGTGTAGGTCTACGTCGTCTTAACCAAGGCTCAGTTCACTCTGTGCCAATTACTCACATCGATCGCCTTCGTGGCGAAGGTAATGCAACCATCCAACGACTTCGGGAAGTTTCTGACTGCCGAATCATCGTTGGAGAAAACGGTAGAGTTTGGGTTGACGGTAATGCAGAAGGAATGGCCTGGGCTCGTCAAGCGCTCGATTTGGTTCAAACTTCTGGACACAAAAAAACATTCGAAGCAGAATTATCTGCTCTTGAAAACAATGCTCCAAAAAATGGTGATGCTTAATGGGTGGATACGGTGATGTACAATTATTACGCGACGACGGTCTTCGACTGGACGGACGCAAGTTTGACGAAATGAGACCAATTACTATTGAGGCAGGAATTTTACCTGCTGCAGATGGTTCAGCAATGGTTACGCATGGATTGAATGTTGCAGTTGCTGCAGTGTATGGGCCAATGGAAGCACATCCACGTAAGATTCAACGCCAAGACCGAGCTGTTATCGACGTTCGTTACAACATGGCACCTTTCTCGACAAGCGATCGAATCCGTCCAGGTTTCAACCGCCGTTCTCGTGAGATTTCCAAAGTTATTGCTGAAGCTCTTGAATCAGTGGTTCTGGTCGAACGTTATCCTCGTTCCAAGATTCGAGTCGAAATCGAAATTCTAACTGCTGAAGCAGGAACTCGCTGTGCTGGTCTTACCGCTGCAGCAGTTGCTCTTGCCGATGCTGGAATTCCTATGCGTGACCTCATCGTCGGTGTCGCATCTGGTAAAGTCGAAGATACGGTCGTTCTCGACCTCGACAAAGCTGAAGACAACTACGGTCAAGCAGATTTGCCTGTAGGTATTTTGCCGAACACTGGTGAAATTGCTTTCCTACAGATGGATGGAGACCTTTCCCCAGAAGAATACAATCTCGCAATGGAATACAATTTCAAAGCAGCAGCCGAAATCCACGTGATTATGGTTGATGCACTCAAGCGCCGATATGAAGGAGGTGAGAACTGATGGTCGAACTCGTTCCAACATTACTTCGCCAAGAACTCGCTCGTCTTGCAGAAGATAACATCCGACTTGATGGTCGTGGCCAATGGGAAGGCCGCAAAGTCGATTTAGAAGTGGATTGCCTTTTCAACGGAGAAGGTTCTGCAAAAGTCGTCATGGGCAAAACAATCATCTACGCTGGTGTCAAGTTCGAACTTCGCACACCATGGCCAGACCGTCCTGCTCAAGGTTCTCTCATGTGCAGTGCTGAATTGCGCCCAGTTGCTCACCGAAAGTATGAGCCTGGACCACCATCTCCAGAATCCATTGAACTTGGCCGTGTTGTCGACCGAGGAATTCGTGAATCCGGTTGTATCGACATGGAAAGCTTGTGTATCGTTCCCGGCGAGAAAGTCTGGGGCGTAATGATCGATATTCACGTTCTCTCGGACGGCGGTAATATTTTCGACGCATGTGGACTTGCAGCAATCGCTGCTTTGCGAACTGCAGTCGTTCCCGCTGAACGCTTTGACGTCGGCGAAGATTATACTTTGAAAGTGAAGAGTACCCCTATTATGGCCTCTTTCACTCGAGTCGGTGGACGCTACGTTTACGACCCTTCAGAAGAGGAAGAACTTGGTGGTGACGAACGCATCCACATCACTCTCGGAGACGAGGGTCACCTTCATTCTCTACAAAAGGGGTTAAGAGGGGTGTTCACACCGGCGGAATTTACAGAGATATTCGATGTGGCACATCTCCGATGCGCCGAACTTCGAACACTCGTATCAAACCAGGAGAGGGACTGATTGGCAAAACGAACACAAAAAGCAGGTGCAACAGCACGATTTGGAGCTCGATACGGTGTTTCCGTTCGACGTAACTCAGGAGCAGCATTAGCCAAAAAGACAGCTAAGTATACCTGTCCAGTATGTCAATACCGCAAAGTCGGCCGTCTCTCAGTCGGAATCTGGGCATGTGGAAAGTGCGGACACACCTTTGCTGGTGGCGCATGGGAACCATTCACTCGGGCTTCTGATACCAACAGCCGTATTCTACGACGTTCAGTCGAAGGTGCAACCACTGCTGACATGGCATTCATCGCTCAACAAGCTGCGCTTGATTACGAGCGTGCTCTTGCTGCTGGCGAGATTACTGAAGAAGAGTGATTACACTCCAAGGAGTGCTTCACATGGCAACCTCATGGTCGCTCACTCTTTCAGTTCAATCACAAACCTTTGCTGATACAAAGGCGCTTGCCGACGCTCTGATCACAGATGAAGAAGTTGTTTGGTCATCAAACAATGAGTCTTTTACATTTCAACTTCAAGAACCAAAAGTCAAGGATTTACGAGCCATGTGGAATACCCGAATGCGAGGTATCATGGCTGTTGATTCAGTGCTATCCTCGCTTGTGGACAAGTCCGAGGGTTCATCAACCAAAACCGAATGAGAAGAACAGGTGAGAGTATGGACAATATCGAACAACTACAAGTCGTCGTCAATGAAGTGCAAGCTGCACGTCAACAACTCGCCAATCTTCGTGCTCAGGTACTGGAATTGGAAACAACCGTAGAAGCGGTGACAAATCAGCCAGAAGATCTCGCTTTACACCAGCAGATGGGTGGCGTTTTGGTTGAAGTTTCAGATCGTCCAACATTACTCAAGGAATTGAAAGAAACTCTGGTTACTTTGAAAGAACACCTTGTGCGTTTCACTGAGCGTGAAGCAGAACTGCTGGCAACATACAATCAATTGAAACAAATGCTTTCGGGGACTGAAAACGCATGATCTCCCCTGAACATTCTGCTGAACTTGAGTCGTTTCATACTTGGCTCACCGCTGCATGCGAAAAAGGTGCAGTTCCAATCATCACCGGAAAGAACGGCGATATGGATACCATTGGTTCTGCAGTAGCCCTTTCCTCAGCACATTCGAATTTGATGGCTTGTGGATTACACTTGGGACGAACGGCAAAACGAATGGTCGAAAATCTTCAAGCGCCTTTCCGTAAATTATCAGAACATCAAACAGTTTGGCCTCCAACACTCGGTGGTATTATCATCGTAGATTCAGCATCCCCTGGTCAAGTTGGAATCACTCTACCAGAAGGTATCCCTGTTTGTGTTCTTGATCATCATTCTACTTGTGACTGGGACATGGGTGCAGATGACCTCCTTTTGCAATGGGATGTACGTGCAACGACTCAAATTGTCGATTCATATCTCTTAAAATATTCACCTCAATCACGCTCTCTTGTCGTTCGAAAGATGCTTTTGGCAGGACTCTTGACCGATACTGGTCGATTCCGCCATGCAGATAAAGGTGCATTTCAAACCGCTGTAGATTTGTTAACTGGTGATGATTTAGATTACGCAGCATTTGTTGAAGTCATAGAAACCGAAACAACAACTCCAAGCGAACGAGGCAGCCTATTACGAGGTCTTGAGCGTGCTAAATCAATCGATTCAGGCCCTTGGAATGTTGTTCACACCTATTCAGGGACACTCGAAGGTCGATTGGCCAGCCTCCTCATTGGTACCGGGGCTGAAATAGCATTGGTCAGCAGATTCCGTGATGGAGAAACTCGTCTCACAGCACGTGCTTCACGACACACAACGGCGAAGGGGATTCATCTTGGTGAACTCATGACAAACGTAGCACAACAGATCGGCGGAGAAGGTGGTGGCCATGATGGCGCTGCCGGGTGGACTGGTAAAACAGATCGAATCGCTGCCGAATCATCCTTCATTACCCAAGTAGCCTTGATTAAAAGGAATGATGATTGATGTCGGAGATTGAACTTCCAAACGCCCCTGGCTACTTCATTTCACGATGGCGTGAACAAGGACCTGTCGACCTGGCAACCTTGACCGCTTGGCGTGAAGAAATGAACTGGGATACTTGGTTGCCCTTAGCCGAAGCTGCTTTGTTCCTTGATGCTGCAGAATTACTTGCTCTTATTGAAACGGTTCTTTCACCTGCAGAAAATGCCATACTGTCACTGGTTCGTCGTCGAATGTTAGGCGATACTCGACTTCAGCACAGTATTGAACAAGCACTGGACATCGCTCGAAATCCTAAGACACGGGATTTGGCTCTCGAGGGTCGCCTTCGTATGGAACTCGGATTGGCAAAATATGAAGCGGGTGAGATCGAAGAAGCCAAAGAAGATTTGACTTGGGCAGAAACTCGATTGAAATCTGTTGCTTTAGCAAGCAGAGACCATGACCTTTCACTGATTAACAAGGCTGCTTTGCATACTGCATGTGGTGAGGCTCTGATGGCGTTATCAGTCTATTCCGATATCCCTCGGAATGGCAACCATGCGCATGAAACCATTGCCTTGTCACGTTTGGGTGCAAGTCGTATTTGTGCATCGATTGGGCATAAGTTCGATGCAGTCCGCCATGCTTGGAATGCGCACGCACATGCGTTGCTGGCAAACCAAATCGGTATGGCCATCGAAGGAGGAGCACTGTTTTTGGACTTTTCAAGCGAAGCAATTGATGACTCTGCAGAAAAAATGCAGATTCAAATCGAAAATGCAAGACCAAGGGATGCTGGAGAAGGGCCCCGTGAACTCAAAGTTCACCCAGAAGATATCAATGAGGTCTTTGAGTGGTGTTTTTCTCATCTCCCAGAGAGTCATGAAGGCAATGACCGTCCGGATTTGAGGGCAATGGTAAGTTTAGCCCATCGTCTTGATAAAATGCAGCACTTTGATTCCTTGATGAACAATCCAGATGGCATAGAAGATCCGATACTCGTCGCCATTGTCCAAAATTGTCTCGATGACGGCGAATTGAAGTCACTTTGGAATGTTCGACTCGCAACACTGACGATGGTTTAATCTATAGATTAGAACACCATTGAGTCAAATCAGAAAATTCTTCCTTTGTCCATTCTTTGAGAGGTGGTATTTCATTCCACCATTGAACCAAACGAACCTTCTCATCTGCAACCTTCCAATTATGCAGTTCTGATGATTCGACAATGACATGTGCAACCCAACCTTTGGGGTAGTAACTCGTATTCCATTTTTCGACTACGCCTTCAAGTCCGGTTTCTTCTTTTAATTCTCGAAGTAAGGCTTCTTCTGGTGTTTCTCCAACTTCAACATGTCCACCAGGAATCTCCCAACCACGTTCAGGGTGCTCAACAAAAATCACCTTACCCCCTTGGCCAAGCATTTGCTTACTTGCTTCTCGAGTGGTGACCCAAGCTAAGACAAATACAGGTGGCTGCTTCAAACTCATCTCTTCACCTCAGAAAGCATCCTTCGCTTTTGAAACCCATTCTTCAGCCCATTGTTCTCCTTGAGATACAAGTCTTCGGGCTAAGAAAAAGGCTTCTGAAGCATCACCTGCAGCCATCAATGATTGTAAACGTGTCAAATCAGGATGAATGGATATTTGTTCCTCTTCAACTGCAGTCGGAACTTCTTCTGTTTCATCGAGTGAGGAGATCCGTTGTGAAAGTTGGAGCATTTGTTCCAAGAATTGTGAACGCTTTTCGATACTTGGTGTGGTCCATGGTTTTTCTTTTTCGCCCATAAGGCGTCCAGTGATTCGTTCCAAAAACAAATCTCTTGGTGTTTGATGTGGCTGTAATTGTTGCACGTGATCGTAACATGACCAAGCCTCATCCATTTCTTCACGTCGTTCATAGAGGCGACCTAATTCCATCCAAAGTTCGTGATTATTCGGCCGATGAGCCAAGAGGTGACGTGCAAGTTCAATGAATAATTCTTCATATCCACCTGAACGTATTCTTTCCAATCGTCGTCCATAGACGATGTTGGCACGTTGGTCACTGAAATCTAAACTTCGACATCGTAACGCAAAATCCTCAAGTTCGCTTTCAAGTGAAGGTGCCTCCAAAAAACTCGACCACCATGTATCAGGGTCGAGTGGGTCACGAGCAAATGCGGCTTCCAGTAATTCGAGGCCAACTAAAAGAAAGTTAACATCCTTCAATTGCTCGATTTGTACCGCATCCCGTCCCAGAATGATGAAGACATCTTCGAGGACAGCACAGAGGCCAAGTCCATCTTGTACTACAACTTTGATATCGGCTAAGCAACGCCAATTTCTTTCATCGGTGAAATCATGGAGCAATGCTTGTCGGGCATTTTGTTCAGCCCAAGCCATGTTTTCATCAAATCGTTCAGGGTCCTTGGAAGCGAGACGAACGAATTTCTGTGCTTGAGTTCGATAACGATTCCCCAAGTTACGGCGGGGATGTTGCAAAAGGTCTGCACTCTCCCCAACCATGTATCTCACACCATCTCTCTGCATTCAATATCTTCGCTGAAATGTTCATTGTACTGACATAAACCCGTCATGGTCGACGCCCCATGGCAAGGTTGCATCAAAACCAACTTTAGAAGTCAAGCCATCTGTATCGCGGGAAGGGTCTAACGAACTTCCTTTTTGATTGGAAAGAATGATTGTATCTGTATCAGGTTGCCAACGAGTTACCATTGCCCATTCAACACGGACAGGGTCGCCAATGTCAATATCTTCATCAACGATGGTGACCATTTTCATACTTCGATGGCCTGCTAATGCGGCTTTGATGGCATTGAAGGGATCTTCAGGTTTGGTTTTCCTAATTTTGATGACTGCTGCTAACCAACCGCATCCGCCTTCAGTCATATGAACATCGAGACATTCGCAGACTTCATTCACTGCAGATTTGATTGTAGGTGCACGAGGGAGACCCATCAGTGTCTTGTGTTCTGCTTCACCGGGGATGAGTGCATGGAAAATTGGATTGTCGCGATGGAGGACACCATCGACTTCGATGACTGGTTCTTGGCGAACATCATCGACCGTCCCTGTAATGTCGACATAGGGTCCTTCATCATCATCTTCATTGGTAATGCGACCCCATAAGACGTATTCAGCGTCTGCAGGGACGAAGACACCGTTTGGCATCCGAGTCAATCGAAGAGGCTTCCCATACAGCTTTTCATGCAATGCTGCTGCAATAGTCAATTCATCGATATTGTCATCAAAAGACATTGCAGCTGCAAGAAGGACGACCGGATCTGGTGCATTGACAATCGCAATGTCGACTTCTCTCCCTTCTTTACGTGCATTCATGGTCATTGTTCGTAGGTGTCGTGGAACCAATCGAACAACCAAATGGTTTGAATCACGTACAAATTGTCGGTGGAAAGACATGTTTCGGATTCCATTGTCTTCTGCAATAATCACACTTGCCGATGAATATCGTCCACGGTCTTCGGGCCAATGATGTGGAATCGGAAGTTTTGTGATGTCAACGACCTCTTGCATGTTTTCGAAACATTCCGCTTCCGAAGCATCGACAATAACCGGCTCACTCGGGTTCTCCATTGCCCAGCCTAATGTGTCAATATATTCTTCTGGAGTAATACCGATTGCCGCACAGAGACGTTCTCGGGTGAGAATATTTATTGCTGCACGATGGCCAGGACTTTCGGGAATATCGGTGAATACTGTGAGTGCGTGGTGACTTGCCCGTGAGTGTTTCCACATGCCATGGATAAGGCTGGTTGGGTTCGATTCTTCGGTGGCTGCACCGAGGTGGTCACGAAAGGCCATGCCTTTGCCAAAAGGGCTCATCGCTTGAACCTTGTTTAAGCACACTTACCAATTCCTCAAATTTGAGATGGAATGGTACTTCTTCTTGGTTGATTCTAACTCGCAGTAAGCAGAATTCTCTATCTCTTGGACACAGGCTTTGAGGGTCTTTTTATATACAGGATTCAAGTCGGCAGAGTGCTTGAATGCGGTGATTATGATGGGTAGAGGACTCTTCGCAGGTGCTAAAATGGCCAAGGACCGTCAAAAGTTTCGTTGGTCAGACCGTCGATATAAGAAGCGTATGCTCAAATTGCGGGCAAAGCACGACCCTCTTGCGGGTTCTACTCAAGCCAAAGGTATCGTCATTGAAAAAGTCGGTATTGAAGCTAAACAACCGAACTCGGGTATTCGTAAGGCAGTCAAGATCTCCCTTATCAAAAACGGAAACAAACTCACAGCTTTCGCTCCTGGCGACGGTGCAATTAACTTCATCGATGAACACGATGAAGTTATGGTTGAAGGTATCGGTGGACGCATGGGTCGTTCATACGGAGATATTCCTGGAGTCCGTTACAAGGTCATCCAAGTCAACGGCGTTTCATTGAATGAAATGGTCCGTGGCCGAAAAGAGAAACCAATCCGCTGAGGTGTTGAATATGTCTGAATCAGAAACGGTAGTCGAAGAGGAAGAAGTAGAAGATGTCATTGAAGAAGTCCGTCCTATTGCAGGAATCGGAACTCTCGTGTTTGGAAAGTGGGATGTATCTGCAATCACTTGCAAAGATCCTGGCCTTGCACCTTACATCAATCTCACAACTGTTGGTGTGCCACACTCCGGTGGCCGTCACGCAAACGCTTGGTTTGGAAAGGCTAAGTTGTCTGTCGTCGAACGATACATCAACAAACTCATGCGCTCAGGTCCTTACACTGGTAAGAAACAAGGCGCAATGAAAGCATTCGAAGCTGCTCTTGACACAATCGCCAAAAAATCTGGCGAGAACCCTTTGCAAGTCTTTGTCAATGCAATATGCAATGGCGCTCCAATGGAAGAAATCACTCGAATTAAGTTCGGTGCAGTCTCTCAACCAAAGGCTGTCGATGCTTCACCTTCCCGTCGCCTCGACGTCGCTCTTCGCAATCTTGCTATCGGCGCTCATCAAGGCACACACAAGTCGAAGCGAACTTTGACCAACTGTATCATCAACGAGCTTTCAAAGGCTGCTGCTGGTGATGCTACTTCTTACGCAGTTGCTAAGAAGGAAGAATTGGAACGAATCGCATCCTCTGCTCGTTGAGCCTGAATACCTCGTATTCTCGTCTAACTTTAACGTCATTTGCGAACGCCTTCTTCCATTCACGGTCGATGCTATCCGTATCTTCACAGCGAGTCACTTAAGAACCCCTTTCCGGTGGCCGAGATTGACGAGTAGTCACTGGTGATTTCATGGGCCGAAAGGAAGACAACATTAACAAAGCAACAGAAGTCATGCATATTTTACCTCAAATCCGTAATTTATGTATTGCTGCACACATTGACCACGGAAAAACAACACTTTCCGACAACCTCATCGCTGGTGCTGGAATGATGTCCAGTGAACTTGCCGGTGCAGCTCGTGTTCTCGATTTCGATGAACAAGAATCTGCTCGTGGTATTACCATCAACGCAGCATCTGCATCGATGGTTCACGAAATTGAAGGAACAGATTACCTCATCAACCTCATCGATACCCCAGGTCACGTTGACTTTGGTGGCGACGTAACACGTGCAATGCGTGCAGTCGATGGATGTTTCATCCTTGCATGTGCTGTTGAAGGACCAATGCCTCAGACTGAGACTGTTGTCCGTCAAGCCCTCAAGGAAAAGGTGAAGCCTGTTCTTTTCATTAACAAGGTTGACCGTCTCATCAATGAGTTGCAGGTTACTCCAGAAGACATGATGGCTCGTTTCACTGAAACGATCAAAAAAGTTAACCGTCTCATTAGCCAATTCGCTCCTGAAGAATTCAAGAAGGCGTGGCAAGTCAGTGTCTTGGACGGAACAGTCGCTTTCGGTAGTGCATTCCACAACTGGGGAATTACCATTCCTTACATGAAGAAGTCAGGTGTCTCAATGACTGATATTTTCGAATATTGTAAAAATGAAGACCAAAAAACATTGGCTGAGAAAGCCCCAGTTCATGAAGTTCTTTTGGATATGGCTGTTACCAAGTTGCCTGGACCAGTTGAAGCACAACCTTACCGTGTTCCAAATATTTGGACCGGCGATATTGACTCCGAGATTGGAAAAGCAATGGTAAATTGCGACCCTGACGCAGAACTCGCTATGATGATTACCAAAATTTGGATGGACCCTCACGCAGGTGAAGTTGCAGTTGGTCGTATCTATTCAGGTTCGATTTCTCAAGGTGAAACTGTGTTTGCAATTGGTGCTGCTAAACCAGAACGTGTTCAACAAGTGAGCATGATGGTCGGTGGAGACCGAATTACAGTCCCTAAGGTCGTTGCAGGAAACATTGCAGCCCTAACCGGTATTCGCTCAGCCGCTGCTGGTGTTACACTCTCACGTAACAAAGATTTCACGCCTTTCGAACCAATTCGACACTACTCCGACCCCGTTGTTACTGTCGCTGTTGAACCAAAGAGTATGAAGGACCTTCCAAAGTTCATCGATGCTCTTCGTTCACTTGCTAAGGCTGATGCTTCTCTTCAAGTTACGACCAACCAAGAAACTGGTGAAGCATTGCTCGCTGGAATGGGCGAACTTCACTTGGAAATCACCGTCTATCGTATTGAAGAAGAACAGAACATCAAAGTGAGCGTCAGTCCACCTATTGTGGTCTACCGTGAAGGTATCCAAGGTAGCAACCGTGGAAATGCGTTTGAAGGAAAATCCCCAAACCGCCACAATCGTTTCTTCTTTGAAATCGAAGCACTCACACCAGAAGTTGTCGCAGCACTCCGCTCCGGTGATCTTGGTTCAGGAACAATTCGACCAAACGATGCAAAGGAAGTCGGACGCAAATTCGGTGAACTTGGCATGGATAAAGATTTGATGCGCAAGATTTACGCTATCAATGGCTCGAACGTTTTGGTCAACGATACCAAGGGTATTCAAGGTCTTCACGAAACTCGTGAATTGATTATTGAAGCCTTCAATGGTGTCTGTGTCAAGGGACCTATTGCTGATGAACCAGTTCAAGGAATGTTTGTTCGTCTCGTTGATGCAAAGCTTCACGAAGACGCAATTCACCGTGGACCTGCTCAAACAATTCCTGCAGTCCGTAACGGAATCAAGGGTGCAATGATTCGTTCACGCACTGTTTTGCTTGAACCTATGCAGAAGGCTTTCGTCTCCGTGCCAAACGATTGGCTCGGTCAAGTCACTCGTGAAGTCACAAACCGCCGTGGAATCATTGAAGACATGCCATCAGAAGGTGAAGTTACAACCGTTATCGGAATTTTGCCAATTGCTGAAACCTTTGGTTTCTCAAACGATATCCGTGCTGCTTCTCAAGGCCGCGCAGTTTGGAACACAGAAAACCTCGGTTTCGAAATGCTTCCTCCTCAATTGTTTGACAAGGTCGTTGCTCAAATCCGAACTCGTAAGGGACTCAAGCCAGAACCTTACCCAGAATCCTACTATTCTGAGTGAGTTGAATGGAAGGCTCAATCCTGGGCCTTTTTGCAGCACCTCTTGGAGGTGTGCCAAAGCCTTCAGTGGAAACGTTACATATCCTTGAACACGGATGTGTCGGTGATAAGCAAAACGATATGAAGCATCATGGAGGCCCAAACCGGGCAGTATGTTTGTTCAGTACCGAAATTATGAATCAACTTCAAAGTGAAGGTCATCCGATTTATCCCGGTTCTGTTGGAGAGAATGTTCTCATCCAAGGAATCCCATGGGAGAAAGTTTCCATTGGAACCCAATTTCATTTCGATCATGTGATCTTAGAGGTTACTTCTGACGCCCCACCCTGTCGAACGATCAAAGATTCGTTTTTGAATGAGGAATTCAAATGTATTTCAGTAAAGATAAACCAACATTCAACACGTTGGTATGCTAAAGTGATTCAGTCAGGCGAAGTACGAACCGGTGAACTCATCGTACTCAACTGATACGCTTCAGTTGGAAGTCAGTGAGTTCACGTAGTGCTCGTAGAGATGGCCCTTGCGTGATACGGTCGAGACAAGCATGTGCTTTGGCATGGTATTCCACAGCCCTTTGTCGTGCATAATCAATTGAGCCCAGATTCTCAAGAGCTTGTAAAGCAGCATCAATAGCCTCTGCATCAGCCTCTTCGCCCTTTCCTAATGCTGCAAGAAGCGTCGTTTTATCTTTCGAATCTGGTTGAGCAAGAGCATGAATCACCATGAGCGTACGCTTACCTTGGGCTACATCTGAACCTGCAGGCTTTCCAAGGACAGATGATTTTGAAAGAACATCAATTAAATCATCCATCAACTGGAAGCACAATCCTACTGCAAGACCCCAATCGGCCATACAGTCTATTGTTTCTTGATCGGCACCAGACATACGAGCACCGATTTCAGCACAGGTGAGGAACATAACTGCAGTCTTACCTTCGATCATCTCGATGTAATCCTCTTCGGATACCGCCAATTCATCTTCAAATTCGATATCCATTTGCTGTCCTTCACTCACTCGTCGAACCATCCAAGCAATTCGATTTACCAAGGCTGCTACATCTGTTGCTTCTAATCCTTCAGCCTGAACTAAGCGTTCAAACGCAATAGCCAGCATGGCGTCTCCTGCATTGATTGCAGTTGGAAGATCGAATTCAATATGGACTGCATTTCGTCCTCTTCGGACATCATCATCATCCATGATATCATCGTGAACGAGAGTGAAGTTGTGCACAATTTCAATCGCAGCACCTACATCTAACATTCCTGAATGTGAGTCGCCTACAGCCTTACCGACAAGCCAAGGCAAGGTTGCTCGTAGTCGCTTTCCACCACCATGAATCAAGTGCGTCATGGCTGAAGCCAAACGCTGGTGCCGAGATGCCATCAAACTGTTCATTATACGTTGTTCAACAAGAGATTTGACTTCAAGAACCGAGATGTCGAGTCCTGCGCCTTCTGCTTCGGGCAGCATATGTGTCACATCACCCATATCATGAATTTTATTATCAGCGAGTTCTTCTAATGCGGAATTATTCCCAACTGCATTCCACCATTCCTCATTCATGATACGAGCAGCAATACATCGGAACCAAGGAGCGATGGAACCATTTGTTGGTTCTTCCTCAAGTAGCAATTCTTCAAGTTCCTCATAGGTGACCCAGGCCACTTCTGATACTTCATTCGGATTCGGATTGAGTTCAACATCGACTTGAGCAACCAAAATATGATCGATTTCCCGCTCAATCCAAGTTTCATTCATCCGTGCGGAGTAACGCATTTTCGTCATGAAGTGGAAATCATCAACCGAAAAGTGTGCAGGTGAAATCCCGAGCTCTTGTTCTAATTTACGAATGGCAGCCCTTTTGACACCGAGAGCATTTTCTTCATCCAGTTCATCTTCAGAATGAAGGGGATGTGAACAACATGAATTGGCCCAAACACCAGGGAAAGTAACTTTATCATCTGCTCTTCGTTGAAGCAGTAGACGATTCTTTGAGTCGAAAAGAAGAACACTAAAGGCACGATGGTAAGAACCAGCATCACGATGAGCAGAAATCTTTGACATTGGACCTAATACTTCATCCTTCTCAGTGACGGAAATAATCGCCTCTGCCATCAATTTTGATTGGTTCGCATCTGCACCGATGGAGTCAAGCAATTCTTGCTCTGAATCGGAGAGTTCGACGCTTTGGACATCTTCAATCTCATACCCGGCCATGTGAACCCCAACCCAATGGATTCGCACACGCTACATGAAGAGTTCTCTGTTTTAGGTTGACGGA
>Ga0308021_10000444_pt1 | contig 19323 bp, 20 predicted proteins | sample Neamet351_FD_201296 | JGI IMG/M metagenome (GOLD analysis project Ga0308021, IMG submission 201296) | Marine microbial communities from water near the shore, Antarctic Ocean - #351 | ecosystem: Environmental > Aquatic > Marine > Unclassified | place: Southern Ocean | collected 2014-10-02
TATTTATTGACTTGTGTGTCCCTAGAAATTTATCCAAAGAAATTGGAAATATTGAAGGAGTAAACTTGGTGGATATTGATGGATTGAAAGATGTGGTAAACACAAATTTCAACAAAAGAAAAATGGAAGTGGTAAAAGCAGAATCGTTCATTGCTGAATTCCTGATGGAATTTGACGATTGGGCTTCTTCTCGCCAGTTGAGACCTTCTATTTTATCTTTAAAAAATCAGTTTGATGAGTTGATAGATTCTGATTTAGAGAAATGTAGCTGTTGTAATAAATCCTTAAAAAATTGTGAGCAGTTTTCACATTATCAATCAAGGTTGAGTAAGAAATTTGCAGGGAGATTAATTCAGCAAATAAAGAAGGTGAGTAATAATGGGAAGAATGAACAAGCACTTGCTATAATAAATCAAATATTTACAGATGATAAGTAAATTAGTAATAGGAACTAGAGGGAGTAATCTGGCTTTATATCAGGCAAACTTGGTGAAAAGTAAATTAGAAACAGCTTATCCAACTTTGGAGGTAGTAATTAATGTTATCAAAACCAAAGGGGATAAAATATTGGATATAGCCCTTAGTAAAATTGGGGATAAAGGATTTTTCACCAAAGAAATTCAGGATGCATTGTACAACAAAGAAGTAGATGTTGCAGTACATAGTTTGAAGGATTTACCAACTGAATTGCCAAAAGGAAGTCAGTTAGGTGCCATTTTGGAAAGAGTAAATCATAGAGATGTTTTGGTAAGTGTTGGGGGTAAAAAAATAGCTGATTTCACTTCTGAAGATAAAATTGCAACATCTTCTTTAAGAAGAAAATCACAATTATTACAGATGAATAAGCAAGTTCAGGTGGTGGAAATTAGAGGGAATGTAGATACCAGAATCCGAAAAATGCATGATGGACATTGTGATGGAATGATAATGGCAGCAGCAGGAATTGAGCGTTTGGGTTTACAGGAACACATCACTGAATATTTGAATGAAACACAAATGTTAACTGCACCAGGACAAGGTGCAATTGCCATTGAAATTAGAGAGGAGGATAATGACATTTTGAAGGTATTATCGGTTTTGAATCATGAACAGTCGGCAATTTGTGTTACAGCAGAACGATCGTTTTTAAATAGATTGGAAGGAGGTTGTCAGATTCCGTTTGCAGCACATGCAGATTTGGAAGGAGATACCTTAACAATTGAAGGTTTGGTTTCCACTTTGGATGGTAGAAAAATGCAGAGAGAAACAATTACTGGAAAGAGTAAGGATGCGATTCAGTTGGGAATTGATTTGGCAAATTCTATACAAGACAATGGTGGTTATGAAATTTTAGAAGAAGTAAAAAGAGAATTGAACAATTGATTTTATCCGATAAACATATCGTTTTAACCCACTTTGGAAATGCAGATTCTTTTCAGATTTTAAAGGAATATGGGGCCGTCTTGCATCATTTTCCTATGATTGATATTGTTCCAAATTTGGATGTAAAACCTTTTCATATTTCTGATTTTGACTATTATGTTTTTACTTCCAAAAATGGAGTAAACTCTTTTTTTAATTTGGATTTTGTAAAAGGCGAAACAGTTAAAGCAATCTGTTTAGGAGATAAAACAAAAAGAGCTTTAGCAGAAAATGGAGTAGAACCTATTTTTGTTTCTACTGAAAGTTATGCAGATAGTTTGATTGCTGAATTAGTAGAAAATCAAATGGTAAACGATAAAAAGGTGTTATTGGTTTTAGGAAATTTAGCAGACAACAGAATTGAAAAAGGATTAATATCTATCTGTGAAGTAAACAGATTAGATGTTTATAGTACAACTTTAAAAACATCAAAAAAGAAAATAATTACTGCTTTAATAGATACTGAAAAGACCCTTTCAGTTTTCACTTCACCCTCTGCATTTCAGGCTTTTTCTGCTTTGTATAATGCGAATAAAACTACTTTGCTAAGTATAGGTATAACTACTGCTCAGTACATAGAGTCAAAAGATTTTACTCCTGAAATTATTGCAGATGAACAAACTTATGAAGGGATTTCAAAAGCAATTATTAATCATTATGAAACTAAAAATATAAGGATATGAGTTTCCCAAAAACAAGATTAAGAAGACTAAGATACAATCCTATTTTAAGGGATTTAATAAGTGAAACTTCTGTTTCAGTAAATGATTTAATCTACCCAATTTTTATTTGTGAAGGAGAGAATATAAAGAATGAAATTTCATCTATGCCAGGACAGTTTCAACTGTCTATTGACAATGCAGTGGAACTGTGCAAATCTGCAGTAAGCAAAGGAGTGAAAAGTATTTTATTGTTTGGAATTCCTGCAGAAAAAGATGAACACGGACATGTTGCTTGTTCGGATAATAGTATCGTCCAGAAAGCAATAAAAGCGATTAAAAAAGAGTGTGATGATATCCTTTTAATTGCTGATGTCTGTAATTGTGAATATACCACTCACGGACATTGTGGTACGATAATTGATGGAGATGTAGATAACGATTCTACCTTGGATACTTTAGCAGCACAATCTGTTTCCTTAGCAAAAGCAGGGGCAGATATTATTGCTCCATCTGATATGATGGATGGTAGAGTAGCGGCAATCCGAACAGCATTGGACAATGCAGGTTTTGAAAAGACTCCAATTTTATCTTATGCAGTAAAATATTCTTCTGCATTTTATGGCCCTTTCCGTGATGCAGCAGATAGTGCACCAACTTTTGGAGATAGAAAAACTTATCAGATGAATCCTGCAAATACGGATGAAGCTATGAGAGAGGCAGAACAAGATGTTTGGGAAGGTGCGGATATGTTAATGGTAAAACCAGCATTGAGTTATTTGGATATTATTGCTAGGGTAAAACAGAATTTTGATTTACCATTAGTTGCTTATAATGTAAGTGGGGAATACGCTATGGTAAAAGCCACAGCAGCCAATAATTGGATAGATGAACAAAGAATGATTATGGAAATTATGACTTCTATAAAAAGAGCGGGAGCGGATATTATTATCACCTATCACGCACTAGAAGTTGCAGATATTTTAAATAAAAAATAAATGAATCAAGAAAAAAGTATACAAGCATTTGAGGATGCACAAAAAGTAATCCCTGGAGGAGTAAATTCTCCTGTTCGTGCTTTTAAAAGTGTGAATTGTAGTCCTATTTTTATTGCAGAGGCAAAGGGAAGTAAGGTGAAAGATATTGATGGAAACGAGTATGTGGATTGTGTTTCTTCTTGGGGGCCACTTATCTGTGGACACGCTCATCCTGATGTTTTGAAAGCAATAAACGATACGGCAGCAAAAGGGACTTCTTATGGTGCACCAACCTTAATTGAAACGGAAATGGCAGAGCAGATTGTTGCAATGATTCCTTCAATTGAAAAGGTGAGAATGGTAAATTCTGGTACGGAAGCAACTATGAGTGCTATTCGATTGGCAAGAGGATATACTGGTAGAGAATGTATCATTAAGTTTGCAGGAAATTATCACGGACATGGAGATAGTTTTTTGATTAAAGCAGGTTCAGGAGCAATCACTTTGGGATTACCTGATAGCCCTGGAGTTACCAAGCATACAGCAGCCGATACTTTAATTGCAGATTTCAATAATTTGGAATCAGTTGAGCAATTATTGATAGAAAGAAAGGAGGAAGTAGCAGCAATTATTGTAGAACCAGTTGCAGGAAATATGGGGGTTGTTCCTCCAAATCCTGGGTTTTTGGAAGGATTGAGAACTTTGTGTGATAAGTACGGAAGTTTATTAATTTTTGATGAAGTGATTACCGGGTTTAGATTAGCAAGAGGAGGAGCACAGGAATATTATAATGTGATGCCTGATTTAACTACTTTAGGAAAAATTATTGGTGGAGGTTTACCAGTTGGAGCATATGGAGGGAATGCTGAAATTATGGATTATTTAGCACCAAACGGACCCGTTTATCAAGCGGGGACTTTATCAGGAAACCCATTAGCAATGGCAGCAGGGTTGGTGATTTTAAAGAAGATGGATAAACAGTTTTACACGGACTTAAATAGTAGAGCTCAGAAATTAGAAGCAGGATTTAAAAAGAATGCAGAAGAAACAGGAGCTAATGTAGTGTTCAATAGAGTAGGTTCTATGATGACAATGTTCTTTACTGACAACAAAAAAGTAGAAGTATATGAAGATGCAATGACATCTGATACCGATAAATACGCTAACTATTTTTCTGAAATGGTAGAACAAGGAGTGTACATTGCTCCCTCACAATTTGAATGTTTGTTTGCAAGTATGGCGCATTCTGAACAAGATATAAATACAATAATAACTGCCCATAGAAAGGCCTTAGAAAACATAAAATAAATATGAATTCAGTTTTTTTAGATACAATACACGGAAAGAAAACCGATAGACCACCCGTTTGGTTTATGAGACAAGCAGGTAGAATTTTACCTTCATATCAAGCCTTAAAGAAAGGACATTCTTTCTCTGATTTGATGAATAGTCCAGACTTGGCAGCAAAGGTTACTTTGTTACCCATTAATGATTTGGGAGTAGATGCAGCAATTTTATTTTCGGATATACTTATCGTTCCGGAAGCATTGGGTATGGGATTAGAGTTTACCGAAAAAGGACCGATTTTCACAAAACCTTTAACGCAATTCGAAAAACCATCAGAACAGTTAATTCCGAATAGAGATGTTTTAACGCATGTGTATAATAACATTGATGAGATAATAAAAACGCGTCCTGAAAATACACCCTTAATTGGTTTTTGTGGAGGACCTTTAACTACTTTCTGTTTTATGTTTAGAGGACATGCCAGAGATGTAACTTTTAATGATGCAATTAAGTTTTTATATTCTAATCCTGTTGAGAGTAAAAAAATTATTGATGCGCTTACTGAACTTTCTATCGAATACGCATTAAAGCAAGTAGAACATGGTGTGGAGTGTTTCCAGTTATTTGAAACTTATGGGGGGTTAATTCCTGAGGAGATGTATAAGGAATTGATGTTGCCAGCTTCCAAACGAATCCTAAATGCAGTGAGAGAAAAGGGAATTCCAACTATTTATTTCCCAAAGAATTTTGGTGGAGGATTGAAACACATCAATAAAGATATTTGTGATTTTGTGAGTATTGATTGGCAAACTCCAATTGAAACAGCAAGAGCAATGGTTGATGATTCAGTTGGGTTACAAGGAAATATCGACCCAAGATTATTATATGCAGATGAAAGTGTAATTGAAAAACATCTAGAAGGAATGATTCCTTTTGGTAGAGATAATCAGGATTGGATTTTCAATTTAGGACACGGATTTTTACCTGATATTAAAATGGAAAAAGCAAAATTTGTAGTGGATTGGATTAAAGAAACTAACTGGAATAGATAAAATGAAAATAGACGATAAATTCTTAAAAAAGTACAATAAATCAGGACCAAGATATACTTCTTATCCTCCTGCAACTTTCTTTACTCCTGAATATAAAAATGTGGATTTGAAGAATTCTGTTATTGTGTCGAATGATGAAGACCCGCAAAGTATTTCGGTTTATATTCACATTCCATTTTGTCCGCAATTGTGTCATTTTTGTGGATGTACTACCGAAACAGGTTTTACAAAACCATTCTTGCACAGGTATGTGGATGCGATTATTAAAGAAATAAAATTAGTTGCTAAGGATATTAATCCCAACAGAAAGTTAACCCAAGTGCATTGGGGAGGAGGTACACCAAATGCAATTGCTTACAATCACATTGAAAAGATTACCAATGCGATAAAAGAGAGTTTTACTTTTACGGATAATTATGAAATGGCGATTGAGTGTAGTCCTGCTTACTTTGAGTTCAAACATATTGAATTGTTAAAGAAATTTGGATTCAACAGAATTTCGGTAGGTATTCAGGATTTTAGGCAAGATGTATTGGATGCTATTAACCGAAAAGGACCAAAATTACCGATTGGAGATATCATCAATAAAATAAAAGAAGAAGGGTTTACAGGGACAAATATCGATTTGGTATATGGTTTACCATTGCAAACAGTGGAGAGCTTTAACGATACAGTTGACAAGGCAATTGCTTTGGATACGGATAGAATTGTAACCTTCTCGTATGCACATGTTCCTTCCGTTATTGGGCGCCAAAAAGTGTTGGAGGAAATCGGTTTCCCATCTCCAGAAGATAAAGCACAAATGTACCAAAATGCCTACGATAAATTTACTGAAGCAGGTTATGTTGCGGTTGGAATGGATCATTTTGCAAAACCACATGATGAGTTTGCAATTGCACTAAAAAATAAAGATTTACACAGGAATTTCCAAGGATATTGTACCCGTACAACTACTGGGCAGGTGTATGGTTTTGGAGCGTCTTCTATTTCACAATTACATTCGGCATATAGTCAGAATGAGAAAAATGCAGCACGATACATTAACCTTATTGAAAAGGATGGTTTGGCAGTTATCAGAGGATATCAAATGACGGATAGAGATAAGATAGTTCGTCAGATGATAAATGAGGTAATGTGTAACTATTATGTGGATGTAAATGTAGTTGCAAAAGATTTCGGAATTACAACTGCTGAGGTTTATGAAGCAGTAGAATTTTCTATGGATAAATTCCAAGAATTCATTAATGATGGTTTGATGGAGGTTGATGGAGATGAGATAAAAGTAAATGAAATGGGGAGATTGGTTATCCGAAATATCGCTATGAAATTTGATCCTTTATTAACTAAGGGAGTAGGTTCTTATTCAAAAACTATATAATGAAAGGAGTATTATTAGTTAATTTGGGTTCACCAGATAGTACATCAACTAAAGATGTTAAAAAGTACTTGTCAGAATTTTTGATGGATAAAATGGTGATGAATATGTCTTATTTATTCCGTTTGATTTTAGTGAAAGGAATCATCCTAAGAACACGTCCTGAAAAATCAGCAAACGCGTATCGGAAAATTTGGTGGAAGGAAGGTTCTCCACTTATTGTCCTTTCACAAAGATTACAGAAAAAAGTACAACAATTGGTTACTGTTCCTGTTTCTTTAGGAATGCGTTATGGTTCTATGTCTATACAAAAAGGATTAGAGGAATTAAAAAGTAAAGGAGTAGATGAGGTTTTTGTTATGCCTTTGTATCCTCACTTTGCTATGTCGTCATACGAAACTGTGTTGGAGAAAGCCAAGTCGGTACAGAAAGCCAATTTCCCAAATATGGATTTGAATTTCTTGCCTGTTTTCTATAGTAATCCGGACTATATTACGGTAATGGCAAATAATATTAAGGAACAATTAAAGGATTTTGATTACGACCATATTTTGTTTTCCTATCACGGTTTACCGGAAAGTCATATTCGAAAAGCAGATGAGAGTAAAGGACACGGAAAGTTTGTGATTAATGAAGATTGTTGTGCCGATCCAATGGATACTTGCTATCGTTTTCAGGTTTTTGAAACTACCCGATTAATTGCAAAAGAACTCCAATTTAAAGAAGGGACTTATTCTAATGCGTTTCAATCGCGCTTGGTAAACGAACCTTGCTTGCAACCTTATACTGATACTGAAATAGAACGCTTTGCAAAGCAAGGTAAAAAGAAATTGGCAGTTATTGCACCTGCTTTTGTTACGGATTGTTTGGAGACTTTGGAGGAAATTGCTATGGAAGGAAAAGGTCAGTTTTTGGATAATGGGGGAGAAAGCTATAAGTTTGTACCTTGCCTTAACGATAATGACGATTGGGTAAAAACAATTGCTAAATGGATAGAAAATAATTAATGGACTACTTACACTTTAAAGCTTTACACCTTATATTTATGGTCTGCTGGTTTGCAGGGCTTTTTTATGTAGTGCGTTTATTTATTTACCACAAAGAAGCCGATAAAAAAGAAGAAAGCGTAAAACAGATTTTACACCCTCAATATACTTTAATGAGTAAACGCCTACTCAGTATTATTACTTGGCCTGCAGCAATCCTAACTACTATATTTGGAGTAAGTATGCTAGTAGAAAATCCAATGTATTTGCAACAAGATTGGATGCATGTAAAACTATCTTTTCTAGTTCTGTTATGGTTGTATACTTATAGCTGTCAAGTAATCTGTAATCAGATGAAAGTAGGTGAAATTACAATTACTGAAGGGAAATTGAGAATTTGGAATGAAGTAGCCACTTTGCTCTTGTTTTCTATTGTTTTTATGGCAGTATTAAAGAATTGTATTTCTTGGATTTACGCTACTCTTTCTTTAGTAGGACTGGCTGTATTACTTATGATTTTAATCAAGCTCTACAAAAAATACAAAAACTAAATGAAAGCCAAATTAGTATGGAATTTTAGTGGTGAAGGGGCCTTAAAAACTGCCGAACACCACCTTGTTCATTTAAAGGAATATGCCCAAAGTGAAAAGGTTGAGGTTGTAGAGTTTGGTACGCAACAACAAACCGAATTTACGGCAATCGCTTTTATAATTGTAGCAAAGGATTTGGTAAACCACTTACGAAAAAGTTTAAAGCCACATCAAGGCTTTTTGGTGGATTAATATAAAAGCCATTTTCTTTCGTATTTTCGCACTATGTATTCCGCTATCCTTATTTCACATATCGTTATTAGTATTTTTCTAATGATTTTGGCAAGCTACATTGTCGTGCGTTCTATTTTTGGGGTTTTGGGGAAAGTTTATTTTTCTGATTTTCAGGATATAAAACTGCCTATAGTGGCGGTTATCTTTTTGTATTTGGAACTTATTTTGGGTATTTTTCTCTATGGAATTTACATCAATAAATTGGAAACTTTAATCACTCAGGCGAATGCCAATGCGTATTTCTCGGCTCGTTTTTGGGCAGTGGAACATGCGATACTCATGTTGTTTGCTATCATATTTGGGCATTTGGGTTTGGTATATGCCAAAAATTTGGAGGATGATAAGCAGAAATTTAAAAAGAACCTCTTGTATTTTGGCTTGTCCTTTGTGCTTATTTTTATTTCGATAACTATGAATATGTTCCGCAATGCTTAAAAAACACAATATATTATTGGTTGAGGATGAGTTGGAATTGGCAAAATCAACTCTTGCATACCTATCCGAAAACGGATTTTCACCTTTTCTTGCTAAGGATTTAAAGTCTGCTAGGAAATTATTAAAACAAGAAAATTTTAGTGCTGTATTGTTGGACTTAGGTTTGCCTGATGGAGATGGGATGTCCCTAATAAAAGAAATAAAAAATGCCAAAAATGAAATTGGCTTAATCATTGTGTCCGCTAAGGATGCTTTGGAAAAAAAAGTAGAAGGTTTGGAACTTGGTGCAGATGATTATTTAACAAAACCTTTCTTTTTCCCTGAACTGAATGCTCGTTTAAAATCAGTTATCAGAAGGTTAAACTTAGAAGCAAATAAGGAAATAGTATTGAATGAAATTACTTTGTTTCCTGAACAGATGCGCACCTTAATTCATGGTAAGGAAATAGAATTAACGGCCAAAGAATTTGGTTTGCTTTTGTATTTTGTTTCCAATCAGAATAGGGTAATTTCAAAAACTACTTTGGGGGAGTTTATGTCCTCCAATTATGCCGATTATGGCTTTACGGATGATGTGGTGTATACCCACATCAAAAACCTAAAAAAGAAATTGAGTGTTAGTGATGCAGACGATTATATCAAAAATGTATATGGAGTGGGTTATAAATTTACGGTAGCATGAAATTACTAACGAAAACATCCCTAAATTTTATTTCTGCCTCAGTTATTTTCTTTTTGGTAGGGAGTATCGCTATGTATTTTTCGGTGCGTAACATCATAGCTGAGGATTTGAAAAACAGACTGTTGCAACAGCAAAACGAATTTATTTATACGGCTCAGCAAAATAAGGTTACTGACTTAGTTTCTGAACTAGTATTTGTTCAAACTACTGAAAAAAAACAGCTTTATTCCTTTTCGGATACCGTACTTATTGCAAACGAAAAGTACATCCTTTACAGGAAATTAGCGTTTTCGTATTCTCAAAATGAACAAGATTATAAGGTAAGTATATTGCTTTCGCAAAGTGAATCGGATATGCTTATTATGAAAATTGCAATTATGAATGTGGGTTTTGCTATGCTCTTTTTCCTGATTATGTTTTTTGTGAATAGGCATTCTATTAAAAGTGCTTTGGGTGTTTTTTACAGTACTATCCGTAAGTTGGAGGATTTTGAGGTGAATAAAGCAGAAGTATTAACTTTGGAAACTGCAGAGGTTGATGAAGTGAGAAAATTGAATGCTGTTTTTGAAAAAATGTCCAAGCAAATTCGTCAGGATTTTATTTCCCAGAAAGAATATACCGAGAATGTATCGCACGAATTACAAACGCCATTGGCGATTATAAGTTCCAAAGCGGATGAACTTATGCAAGCCGATAACCTTTCGAAAGAGCAAATGGAACAGTTGGCTTTACTTTTGGAAACGACCAATCGTCTGTCGAAAATAAATCAGTCGCTTATTTTTCTTACCAAAATTGACAATCGTTTTTACACAGAGGGTGCTACTTTTTCACTCAATGATTTAATCAAAGAAAAACTAACTCTTTTTGCTGAAGCAATAAAGGATAAAAATATACAGTTGAAAGTTGATTTATCGGATATAACCCATATTTATATGGATAAGTACCTAGCGGATACCTTGCTTATGAACCTGATAAAAAATGCATTGATTCATAATAAAGAAGGAGGAGAGCTTTCCATAAAATTAGCCAATAATACCCTAATTATTTCAAATATTGGTGAGGTCCTTACCTTTGCTGAAAGCGATATTTTCAACCGTTTCAGTAGGAGTGAACACAATAAAAAGAGTTTAGGAATTGGCCTCTCAGTCGTGAAAAGTATTTGCGAATTGTATGACTTCAACCTGCAGTATAATTATGATGGAATGCATCATTTTAGTATAAATTTTAAAAAATAAATAATGAATATTCAAAAGTTAATTAATGACACAGCAACTACAATAGTTGATGTTAGGACAGAAGGAGAATTTGCAGAAGGGAATGTAAGTGGGTCTATTAATATTCCTTTGCATGAAGTAGTGGATAGGATGGAAGAATTAAAAGAAATGCAGCCTTTAGTGTTGTGTTGTTTGTCAGGCGGTAGAAGCGGACAAGCAACTGCTTTTTTACAAGCACAAGGTTGTGAAAATGTACACAATGGTGGTGGCTGGGAAATGGTTGATGCTCAGAAAAAATAAGAATGAAAGTAGATCAGATTTACACAAGTTGCTTGGCGCAAGGTTCTTATTATATTGAAAGTAATGGGGAGGCTGCCGTTATTGACCCTTTGCGTGAAGTAGGAGTCTACATGCGTATGACAAGTGAAAGAGGTGCGAAAATCAAGTATGTTTTTGAAACACATTTTCATGCAGACTTTGTAAGCGGACACCTAACATTGGCTAGGCAAACAGGAGCGGAAATTGTATTTGGGCCAACTGCAAATACTAGTTTTAACTGCTTGGTAGCTGAGGATAATCAAGAGTTCAAAGTAGGGAATATTACCATAAAATTGTTGCACACTCCAGGGCATACTATGGAAAGTTCTTCCTACTTATTATTGGATGAAAATAGAAAAGAAATTGCTGTTTTTTCAGGAGATACCTTATTTTTAGGTGATGTTGGTAGGCCCGATTTAGCACAGAAATCAACTCTTACTCAAGAGGATTTAGCAGGAATCTTGTTTGATAGTTTAAGAAATAAAATTATGACCTTGCCTGATGAGGTGATTGTATATCCTGGGCATGGAGCTGGTTCCGCTTGTGGGAAAAATATGAGCAAGGAAACGGTTGGGTCAATTGGACATGAAAAAGCAACTAATTATGCTTTGCGTGCCGATATGACTAAGCAAGAATTTGTACAGGAAGTAACGGATGGTATTTTACCTCCACCAGCTTATTTTCCTGAGAATGTGCGTTTAAACAAACAAGGGTATAATCCTGAAAATGATAATATTGCTAAGGCAAATATTTCTCTTTCAGTTGAGAAGTTTAAAGTAAAATCAGCACAGGAAGGCGTTATTGTTTTGGATGTGAGAAGTACAACTGATTTTGTAAAAGGATACATTCCAAATTCTATTTTTATTGGGATTGATGGCGGTTTTGCTCCTTGGGTAGGTACAATTATTAAGCAGGTAGAAACGCCAATTTTATTGGTCTGTGATAAAGATAGATTGGAGGAAGTTGCTACTCGTTTGTCCCGTGTAGGTTTTGATAATATCTTGGGGCATTTAAGTGGTGGAGTTGAAACTTGGGAACAAGATGATTTAGAAACTATGAATTCTATTACTGCTGATGCTTTTAATACTATTTTTCAAAGAGATAATCAAATTGACATTATTGATGTAAGAAAAGAGGTTGAATATAAAAATAGGCATATTGTTTCTGCCGTATTGAATCCTCTAAGTAATTTGAAAAATGATAAACTAAATGCTTCTGCTGAAAATTTTGTGCATTGTGCTGGTGGGTATCGTTCGGTTATTGCCTGTTCACTTTTGAAAAGAGAGGGCATTCATAATGTTACTAATATTGAAGGCGGCTTTGGTGCAATAAAGAATACAGCTATCAATTTATCAGATGAAGTATGTCCATCAACTTTATAAAATAAAATGAAAAAAGAACATTGGGAAAATATATACTCCACTAAGGGTATGCAAGAAGTAAGCTGGTTTCAACAGGTTCCTGAAACTTCATTGGCATTAATTCAAAAAGTGGCTCCTGCAAAAGATGCTGCTATTATTGATGTCGGTGGTGGGGATGGTTTCTTGGCGGATAATTTACTGGAATTAGGCTACACTAATATTACTGTTTTGGATATTTCAGAAAATGCAATTAATCGTGCAAAAGCAAGGATAGGAAAGTTAGCTGAAAAAGTAAAATGGATTGTTTCCGATATTACTAAATTTGTACCTGAACAGCAGTATGCAGTTTGGCACGATAGAGCAGTATTTCATTTTCTAACCAAGGAAAAGGATATAAATAGTTATAAAGAGTTGGTAAATTCTGCTGTTTCGGGTTATTTTGTGCTCGCTACTTTCTCGGATGAAGGGCCAAATAAATGTAGTGGATTAGAAATTTGCAAATACTCTGAATTGGACTTGAAAAAGCAATTTGAAGAAGCCTTTAGTGTTGTAGATTCTTTCAAGGAAAACCATAGTACTCCTTTTGAAACTATCCAAAATTTTACTTTTTCAGTGTTTCAAAAAATCTGAGTGCATAAGATGAATGTTAGTATTAACTTGAAATTCAATAAAATTGCGTAATTTTGTAGGCAAGATATGATACAATAATTAGATAGTTAATATATCTAATGAAATTAAAAAAAATACAATGAAAAAAATACTTTATATATTAATTGCAACCTTTGCATTTTCAACAACTAATGCGCAAACATCATTTGACTGGTTGCCGAATGATACTATCGTTCAGAATATTGACGATAATGATTATGCTGCTTTGATTATTGAGCAGGTAAATACTACAAGTTCCTCTGTAACATTAGGAGTTGAAATCGTTCATAATAGCATTCCTTTAAGTTGGGATGGAATGGTTTGTATTTTTGGTTCTTGTTTTGGGCAAATCCCACCAGTAGGCTTTACAGGTGTAATGAATCCTATTTCAGGAATTACAAATGGTTATGTTAGGTTAACGGTTAATCCTATGGGCGACACTGCAAGTGCTATGCTAAGGGTTTATGTTTATGATATGAATAACCCTAATGATGGTGATACTTGTACTTGGATTGTTCAGCCAGTTTCTATGCAAACTTCATTGCAAGAGGAGGGTGAAAATACACTTTCAATTTACCCTAATCCTAGTTCTGATAATATCACAATTTCTTCTCTTCAGTTGTTTAACAAAATTATTATTTTTGATATCCAAGCAAAGCAAGTGATGAATACTATGTTTAGCAATACAACTGAAACTTCAGTTAATGTTAGTGCATTGGAGTCAGGAGTGTATTTCGTGAAAACTTTTGCAAATGGAATTTTTATTGAAACTCAGAAATTCACAATTAGTGAATAAGTTAGTTCTAGGGATATTTTTATTTTATTTTACTTTTACTACCACAGCAAATACTGTAAACAAATCGTTATATATTATTTCTGATTCGTTACTTACTGTTGATAATACCAAGGTTCCTTACCTAACTTTTAACGATAGTCCTACTTATAATCAGTCGAACCCAATTATTAATTTAATGCTGGGCGATACTTTGGATTTATGGATATATAATACGGATAATATTTCTCATTCTTTCGTGATAAAAGGAGTAAGTGCTGTGCAAAGTATTCCTGCAAACGATTCTGTTTTTCTACAAGAAATATTTACAACTATTGGTTCTTACATCTATCATGACCCTTCTGATTTTCCTAAGAATACTTATTTAGGACTTGCAGGAATGATAGTAGTGAAAAATCATAATCACGCTAGTTTTTATTGGAATATAAAAGAACATAATTCTGATTGGAACAATCAATTGTTTAATGGAAATACAGTAAATTGGAATCAGTATGACCCTAAATATTTTACTATAAATTCCGTAAGTAACCCGAATATAAATGCTGATCCTTTGGCAAGAATTACTGGGCAAGTAGGAGATACTTTATACCTACATATCACAAATACCGGTTTAAGTATTCATTCCATGCACTTTCATGGTTATCATGCTACTATAAAATATTCTTCAAAAAGTAGTGCTCATGTAGGTAGGGAAAAAGATACTTTTCCAATTTATCCTATGGAAACTATTGTGCTTCAAATTGTACCAGATAAAGAAGGAGAATTTCCAATTCACGATCATAATTTGGTAGCAGTAATGGGGAATAATATTTACCCTAATGGAATGTTCACTACCATTTTAATTACTCCATAATGATAAAAAAAACACTTTTTATGTTTGGGTTTTTAGGGATAGTAATTTCTGCAGTTGCTCAGCAAGTTACGCTTACTAATATTTTCTCTAAAATGGATATGAATCCTCAACATGTTTTGTGGGATGGTACAAATACTATGTTAATGGGTTTTACTCCCCTTATGATGACACCTATTGATATTCCGGGTCCTACACTTGTTTATACGGAAGGAGATTCTGTAGAGTTGAAATTAAGAAATATGTCGCAAAGTGCCTCACATTCTATTCATTTGCATGGATTGGATGTGGATCAATGGAATGATGGTGTACCTCATCTTTCTTTTGAGGTTGGGCATAATGAAACTGAATCTTACTTTTTTAAAGCACCTCATCCAGGTACTTATTTATACCACTGCCATGTTACCTCTTCTTTGCATGTGCAAGCAGGAATGTATGGGATGTTAATTATTAAACCTCAAAACGCAAATGAAACTTGGGATGGTGGTTTTACTTTTAACAAGGAATATGCTTGGATGACTTCTGAGATTGATACCGTTTGGCATACAGACTCTATTATTAATTATCCACACGATACTACCACTAACTTGAGAGAATTACCGGATTATAATCCGCAATACTTTTTTGTAAACGGTAGGTCCGAGCATCAATTGATAGATACTAATGTGGCTGCTATTACCGCAAAATCAAATGAAATCGTTTTGTTGAGATTGGCTAATATTGGTTATTTTGGAAATCGTTTTGTTTTCCCTGCTTACTTAAATGCAAAAATTATTTCTTCAGATGGAAGGCCATTACCAAATGTAGTTATTTCAGATACACTAGAAATACTTCCTGGTGAAAGATATCAAGTCTTACTAAAATCAACTATTGAGTTTTCGGATAGTATTTTAGTGAGCTATTTTAATTTAAACACTCAAAATACAGAAAACACGCAAATGATACCTGTAAATGTATCTGGTTCGGTTTCTGTTTTTGAAGCATTTACTAGTGAATTATCTATTTATCCTAATCCTGTAAATGATAAATTATTTTTATCTAAATTTACAGGCGAATTTTTAATCCATAATGTTACAGGTAAATCTGTAATTCAAGGAAGTGTAAGTAGCACCAATTCCGCTATTGATGTAAGTGAATTATCAAAGGGAGTTTACTTTATTAAGACAAATAAAACAACAACAAAATTTATTAAAAATTAAATTATTAATTATGAAAAAAACAATTTTTACAATGGGATTAGCAATGGTAAGTATATTTACTTTTGCTCAAGATACTATTCCAAATATTATTTCATCTTATACTTCAGTTACTAATACATTCACCTATGATGTCATAGTAAATTCTAGTAATCAAGTGAATAAACCAAGAGATTTAGATTTTCATCCAAATGGAGATTTATGGATTATAAATACAGGTACAGAGAACTCTGGAGGGAGTACAGTGAAAGTGACAGACCCTGGAATGACAGGACAATCTTCATTGAAACAACAAGATGGAAATGCATGGCACTTTATGTCTTTGCCTTCAGGTATAGCATTTAGTGATAATGGTAATTTTGCAACTTCAACATCTGTTTTATCTGCTAATCATAATGGTTCTATTTATACAGGCCCTACTTTATGGTCTTCAGATCCCTTAATTTATGCTCAATATGCTGGGCCTGGTACTAATGGATCTCATTTAGACATGTTGCATGAAAGTCCTTACTCAATGGGAATTGCATCAGAAAAAGATAATGTTTTTTGGGTGTATGATGATTATTATAAGGATATAGTACGCTATGATTTTGTAGCAGACCATGGTCCTGGTAATGATTATCATTCTGATGGAAGGGTAAGAAGATTCCAAGGTATGGGGCTTAGTGCTATAGATCATACTATTGTAAATCATTTAGTTTTAGATAATGATAAAAAGTGGTTGTATTTTGTTGATGGAGGAAATCAAAGAGTATTGCGATTAGATATTACAACAGGTATGACAAATGGATCGCCTTCATTTGGCCCTCTAGATAATCTAGCTGAATATCAAAAGATGACTGGTTTTACTTGGGAAGAAGTAGTAATAACAGGTTTAGTTGAACCAGCAGGAATTGATATTATTGATAATAGGTTAGTGGTTACTGACCATAGTAATGGTGATATTGTTTTTTATGATGTAAGTAGTATTCCTGCTATAGAAATTGGTAGAGTACAAACAAACGATCCAGGAATTATGGGTGCTGTTATCGGTCCTGAAGGAAGGATATGGTACGCTAATCATACACTTAACAAAGTAGTTAAAATTGAGCCTTCAACTGTTATTATTGCTATTGAAGAAAATCAATTGGTGTTGAATGGAAATAAAATTTATCCTAATCCGGTTGCGAATATTTTGAATTTCACTGAAACTGCTAATTTTGTATCAGTTTTTGATATTAATGGAAAGTTAATGCTTTCTGAAAGCAATAATATTACGAGTGTTGATGTTAGTATATTGGCTAATGGAGTTTACTTTATTGATGTTGATGGGGTTAAAAATAAATTTGTAAAGCAGTAAAATGAAAATTAAAGAAATATTCAAAGTATCGTGTTCTGTTGTTATGGTGGTATTTATACTGTCTGTATCAATGGGGATGAATATTTCAAAAATGAAGTGTGATGAAGGTGGTGCTTTGTATTTAGGAAGTGAAGTTCCATCTTGTAGTCAGGAACAAGAAGTGCAATGTGAACAGGTACAAGAAAAAATAACTTGTTGTATGTTGGAGATTGAGAAAGCTTGTTGTCCTGAAACTGAAGATCAAACTTGTGCTAGTGAAACTGAAATGCTTCATTTTGATTTTGAGACTTTATTGACTGCCTTCAAACTTGACTTTTCAATAGCAGATATACTCCTTACTACATTCAATTCTTGTGATGGTAAAACCTATTTTGTAAAAGTTAATAATTATTTTAGTGGTATACCGCCACCAAAACTGAAGAACCCCAAATTAGCTCAAATACAATCATTTTTACTATAAAATTAACTCTTGTTTAACTAGAGTTTAAATTTTATAAAAGAAGAAATGAAAAAGATAATAATTATTGCAATAGTGCTTATTGCAACTGTAAATACAAAAGCACAAGAATATATAAAAGGTAGGGTTGTCGAGCAAGAGAAAGACGGTTCTGAAACGCCTATTCCAGGCGCAAATGTGTATTGGGAGGGTACTACAATAGGTGTCGCTACTGACGGGCAAGGCTATTATGCTATTTCTGAACCAACATCTTATCCTGCAACTATGGTTGTTTCTTTTGTGGGTTACCAAAAATATCTCCAAGTAGTAAAGAAAAAAGGCCATTATCATATTGTGCTTTCTCCCTCAGTAGAATTAAAAGAGGTAAAAGTAAAAGGCAAGGTAAATACAACTAAGTTTTCTACAATTAACTCTATTAATATGCAAACCCTTTCAACCGGTGAGTTAGAAAAGGCTGCCTGTTGCAATCTTTCGGAAAGTTTCAGTACTAACGCTACTGTTGATGTTACTTTTACTGATGCCGTTTCAGGAGCAAAGAAAATTCAAATGTTAGGTTTGGATGGAGCTTATACCCAAATAACCCAAGAAAACATGCCTTTAATAAGAGGAATTTCCTCTGCTTATGGTTTGAGTTATGTGCCTGGTACTTGGATAGAGTCTATTCAAATTATAAAAGGAAGTGGTTCAGTTGTGAATGGTTTTGAATCCTTTGCTGGTCAGATAAATTTAGAATATTATAAGCCAGAATCGGCTCCAAAATTATTTTGGAATGGCTATACGAATTCTGAAGGGAAATTAGAAAATAATTTGTTGTTTGCTAAAAAATCAGGAGACTGGAAAAGTAATCTGTTTACACATGTTTCTTATTTTGACGGAGATCCAGATCACAATGAAGATATGTTTTTAGATGTGCCAAAAGTAAAGCAAGTAAATATGCTAAACAGATGGGATTATAAAGGGGATGGAGATTATCACATTTCATTAACTGCAAGAGGCTTAGTTGAGGACAGGTTAGGAGGTACTGTTAGTGGTGCTGATAGTTCTTATAAAGTTGCTATTCGTAATGAATTGTTGGAGTTTACTTCAAAAACTGGAGCGATACAACCAAACTCACCTGGTAAAAGTGCGGGTTTGCAAACTTCTTTCAGAAGACATAATCAAACTGCTGATTTTGGAAAGAATAATTACAAAGGCTTACAGGAAAGTGCTTATTTTAATCTTATCAGACAAACTTATATTGGCAGTACTAACCATAAATTGAAATATGGAACAAGTTATTATGCGGATAGATATACCGAAAGTTTTTCAGGACATATCGATACTCCTTTGGATGAAGTAAGACTAGATTTGATGAGTGGTTTGTTTTCAGAGTATTCTTATAAATGGGGAGAAAGCTTTAATCTGATAGCTGGAATACGTGCAGATTATTATAATAATTCTGAAAAAATAAATTATCTACCAAGGTTGAA
>Ga0308021_10000445_pt1 | contig 19311 bp, 11 predicted proteins | sample Neamet351_FD_201296 | JGI IMG/M metagenome (GOLD analysis project Ga0308021, IMG submission 201296) | Marine microbial communities from water near the shore, Antarctic Ocean - #351 | ecosystem: Environmental > Aquatic > Marine > Unclassified | place: Southern Ocean | collected 2014-10-02
ATCTGGCACATGGTTAAAGACACACCTAGGGTTATGGGCTTTATTGGCGGCAAGGCTGATGCTCCTGCTCCAATTACAGAGGCAGAGGCGAACACTATTCTGCAGCGTATCGAAGACGGTGTGGAGGCTCCCAAGCCCAAGACACTGTTCGAGCCCGGCGAAATGGTTCGCGTGGTAGATGGCCCATTCAATGACTTTAACGGTGTTGTTGAAGAGGTGAACTATCAGAAGAGTCGCTTGAATGTGGCGGTATTGATATTTGGTCGTTCAACTCCGGTAGAGCTGGAGTTTGGTCAGGTCGAAAAGGCCTGATAGACCACAGCGCAGCCTTCAGGTATAGGCTGCGATTATTAACGATGACTGCGGTCATCACAATGGGGAGCTCGATGGCCGCAAGGCGTGACAGCGTTAGAACCCGGGAGTACTAAACATGGCTAAGAAAGTCCAAGCTTATATTAAGCTGCAAGTGCCTGCTGGTCAGGCCAATCCCAGTCCGCCGGTTGGACCCGCTTTGGGTCAGCACGGTGTCAACATTATGGAATTCTGCAAGGCGTTTAACGCCGAGACCCAGGGTACAGAGCCCGGGCTGCCTATTCCTGTTGTCATTACTGTGTACGCTGACCGCTCTTTCACCTTTATTAAGAAAACTCCACCTGCATCGGTGTTGCTGCGTAAGGCTGCCAAGATCAAAAAAGGTTCAGGCACACCAAACACTAATAAGGTCGGCAAGGTCAGCCGCGAGCAACTCGAAGACGTTGCTACGCAAAAATGGCCCGACCTTACTGCGGCAGATATGGACGCTGCAGTACGTACTATTGCGGGTAGCGCTCGATCCGCTGGCATCGAAGTAGAGGGAGTTAAGTAATGGCCAAGTTATCAAAGCGCGTTAAGGCGTTTAAAGAAAAAGTTGAGCCAGGCAAGGCTTACCCTCTGACAGAAGCAGTCGAGATGCTGAAGGAATTCGCCACTGTAAAGTTCAACGAGACAGTTGAGCTGGCCGTAAACCTTGGTATTGACGCACGTAAATCAGATCAGGCCGTTCGCGGTGCGACTACCTTGCCTCACGGTACCGGCAGCGATGTACGTGTTGCAGTATTTACCCAGGGCGAAGCCGCTGAGAAAGCGAAAGCTGCTGGCGCCGACATGGTTGGCATGGAAGATCTTGCTGAGCTCGTAAAGGGCGGCATGATGGACTTTGACGTGGTTATTGCCTCTCCGGACGCCATGCGCGTTGTTGGCCAGTTGGGTCAAATTTTAGGCCCCCGAGGACTAATGCCTAACCCCAAAACCGGCACCGTAACACCCGATGTTGAGACAGCGGTAAACAATGCAAAAGCGGGTCAGATTCGCTATCGCACAGACAAGAACGGCATCGTTCATGGTGGCATTGGTAAAATCAGCTTTGAGCTGGATGCTATCAAGGGCAACCTTGAGGCAGTGCTTGCCGATTTGCAAAAAGCTAAACCATCCGCTGCAAAAGGTGTCTATTTAAAGAAGGTGACCCTGTCTACTACCATGGGTCCCGGTGTCATTATCGACCAGGGGTCGATAGAAGGTTGATTGGTTAGCCCTCACAAGGGGCTTACCCTCAAGGCTCCTCAGGGATGGGGAGTGTTGTAGATCGAAGGCTGGCATAAACTGCCTACTTCGGTCCACTTTGAGGTCTTTGGAGTAAGCTGGGCTCAAAACCCATTTAGCTGAGAACTGAAGGCCATCAAAGACCGTAGGCGCCAAGGCTGATGAACATATTAGTCGTGGCTTAATGTATGCCTACGCAGATGGTGGAATGTTCACCACGCAAACCGGTACCGCGATAGAGTTCGCTGTACTTAATGTATTAATCCAGGAGTAATTCCAGTGGCAATTGGACTCGAAGACAAAAAAGCGATCGTAGCTGAAGTTAACGAGACTGCCATCAGTGCTCTTTCCCTGGTTATCGCCGATGCACGTGGCGTAACTGTGGATGGGATGACAGCTCTGCGTAAAAATGCGCGCGAAAACAGTGTGACTCTCCGTGTAGTGCGGAACACTCTGGCTAAGCGTGCGTTAGAAGGAACTGAATACGAGTGTGTAACTGACTCGTTAGCCGGTCCTTCACTGTTCGGTTTTTCTATGGAAGACCCGGGTGCAGCGGCTAGACTCTTTAAAGAATTCGCCAAAGGAGAGAAAGACTTCGAGGTGAAGGCACTGGCGGTAAGCGGCCAAATGCTGGGTGCAGAACAGTTGGATGTTCTGGCTAAGTTGCCTACACGTGATCAGGCACTCGCTATGTTGATGAGTGTTATGAAAGCGCCGGTAACCAAGCTGGTACAAACAATGAACGAAGTACCTGGAAAATTGGTTCGCACAGTCGCGGCAGTACGCGATCAAAAAGAAGCAGCGGCTTAATAGCCTCTGTTATTGGATTTTAATCAGCTAAATAGGAGATAAGAGTCATGGCTCTATCTAAAGACGATATTTTAAATGCAATTGCTGATATGAGCGTTATGGAGATTGTAGAGCTCATCAGTGAAATGGAAGAGAAGTTTGGTGTAACCGCTGCTGCAGCTGTAGCTGCTGCTCCCGCTGCTGGCGGTGATGCTGGTGGTGCCGCTGCTGAAGAGCAGACCGAATTTGACGTGATGCTGACCGCTATCGGCGAGAAGAAAGTCAGCGTCATTAAGGCTGTTCGTGCAGCAACTGGCCTGGGCTTGAAAGAAGCCAAAGGCCTTGTTGACGGCGCACCTTCTGCTATTAAGGAAGGCGTTACTAAAGACGAAGCTGAAGAAGTTAAGAAAGCTTTGGAAGAAGCTGGCGCGACTGCTGAACTTAAGTAAATTCAGCATTGAGATTAGCTTCGGCTAAATAAAGGACAAGGCTGGTGAGCAATATTGCTCGTCGGCCTTTTCCCGCTTGAGAAAAAGAGATTTTATGGCCGTGCGAAAATATTCGCCACGGCCAGTAAACCACCGCTTTGGTGGCTGACACGTAATTAAGCTGGGGAGTACTGATGCCATACTCGTACACTGAGAAAAAACGTATTCGCAAAGACTTCGGCACAATGCCCGAGGCTATGGATGTTCCATATCTACTTGCGATCCAAATGGATTCCTATAGGAAATTCACACAGCAGGGTGTTCCCCTTGAAGAGCGCGGCCACCACGGCTTACACGCGGCATTTAAGTCGGTGTTTCCAATTGTCAGTTACAGCGGCAATGCGGCTCTCGAGTATGTTGATTACAGATTGGGCACGCCCGTTTTTGACGTCAAGGAATGCCAACTGCGCGGCATCACCTACTCCTGTGCCTTGAGGGTTAAAGTTCGTCTAATCATTTATGATAAGGACAACTCAAATAAGACCATCAAGGATATTAAAGAGCAAGAAGTCTACATGGGCGAAATTCCCCTGATGACGAACAACGGTACCTTTGTTATCAACGGCACAGAGCGAGTGATTGTTTCCCAGCTTCACCGTTCTCCAGGCGTGTTTTTTGACCATGATAAGGGCAAGACTCACTCGTCGGGTAAACTGCTCTATTCTGCTCGTGTTATCCCCTACCGTGGTTCATGGCTGGACTTCGAGTTCGACGCCAAAGACCAGGTGTTTGTTCGTATTGACAGACGGCGCAAGCTTCCTGCAACTGTCCTGTTGCGCGCACTGGATTACGAAGCAGAAGAAATTCTCGACATGTTCTATGACGTGAATACGTTTCATGTCGAAAAGAATGGTGGTTTTACAATTGAGTTGATTCCAGAGCGTCTGCGCGGTGATGTCGCTTCGTTTGATATCAAAGTTGGTCGCAAGGTTATCGTCGAAGAAGGACGCCGTATAACAGCACGCCATATTCGGGAACTCGAGAAGGCAGATATCAAAGAGCTACAAGTTTCTGCCGAGTATCTGTATGGGCGGGCTTTGTCCAAGAGTGTTATCGATGAGAAAACCGGTGAAGTACTGATAGAGTGCAACACCGAACTTGATGAAGAAAACCTCACTATTTTGGTTGACTCCGGCGCCAAGACAATCGATACCATTTACACCAACGAGCTAGATTGTGGCCCGTTCGTTTCCGATACATTGCGCCAGGATTCCACACGCAACCGACTCGAAGCATTGGTTGAAATTTATCGCATGATGCGTCCGGGAGAGCCTCCCACAAAAGAATCTGCAGAAAACCTGTTTCAGAACCTGTTCTTTTCATCGGACCGCTATGACTTGTCTGCAGTGGGTCGAATGAAGTTCAATCGACGTCTGGATCGTGAAGAGACTGAAGGTAACGGCATTTTGGACCGTGAAGACATCGTTGAAGTGCTGAAAACTCTTGTCGGTATTCGTAATGGTAAGGGCATTGTTGATGATATCGACCACCTGGGTAACCGCCGAGTGCGCTCGGTTGGCGAAATGGCCGAAAACCAGTTCCGCGTCGGCGTTGTGCGGGTTGAGCGAGCTGTTAAGGACCGTTTGTCCATGGCAGAGAGCGAAGGTTTGATGCCCCAGGACCTGATCAATGCAAAGCCGGTATCTGCGGCGGTTAAAGAGTTTTTTGGTTCGAGTCAGTTGTCCCAGTTTATGGATCAAAACAATCCCCTATCCGAGGTGACCCACAAGCGTCGTGTTTCGGCTCTCGGCCCCGGTGGTCTGACCCGGGAACGCGCAGGGTTTGAAGTCCGGGATGTACACCCCACTCACTATGGCCGAGTGTGTCCAATTGAGACGCCTGAAGGGCCGAACATTGGCTTGATCAACTCACTGGCGACCTATGCTCGTACCAATTCGTATGGGTTTCTTGAAAGCCCCTATAGAAAGGTAGTGAAGGGTAAAGTTACCGATGAGATCGAGTTTTTGTCAGCTATTGATGAAGCTAAGCACGTGATAGCACAGGCTTCGGCAAAATTGGACAAGAACAACCAGTTCACTGAAGCACTGGTAGCGGTTCGTCATGTTAGTGAATTCGCCCTGATGTCGGCGGAACACATCGATTATATGGATGTGTCACCCAAGCAGGTTGTTTCTGTGGCTGCGGCTCTGATTCCCTTCTTGGAACACGATGACGCGAACCGCGCGTTGATGGGTTCAAACATGCAACGCCAAGCCGTTCCTACACTGAAGGTCGATAAGCCTTTAGTAGGTACTGGCATGGAACGCTATGTTGCCCGTGATTCGGGTGTGTGTGTGACTGCGCGACGCTCTGGTGTGATCGACTCGGTCGATGCTAGCCGAATTGTTGTTCGCGTCAATGCAGACGACATCGAGGCCTCCGAAGGTCCAGTCGATATCTACAACCTCACCAAATACACGCGTTCCAACCAGAACACCTGCATCAACCAGCGCCCCTTAGTGCGCGAGGGAGATACAGTCGTTCGTGGTGATATTATGGCGGATGGCCCTTCTATCGACATGGGTGAATTGGCTCTTGGGCAGAATATGCGCATCGCGTTTATGCCCTGGAACGGTTACAACTTTGAGGACTCCATTTTGGTGTCCGAGCGTGTTGTAAAAGAAGATCGTTTTACCACTATTCACATTCAAGAGCTCACTTGTATTGCACGTGATACCAAGCTTGGCTCTGAAGAGATTTCTGGTGACATCCCCAATGTAGGCGAGAGTGCTCTTTCCAAGCTGGATGAATCGGGAATTGTTTATATCGGTGCGGAAGTTGATGCAGGCGATATTCTGGTTGGTAAAGTAACCCCTAAAGGTGAAACCCAGCTTACCCCGGAAGAAAAGCTTCTGCGTGCCATTTTCGGAGAAAAAGCGTCCGACGTTAAGGACACCTCTCTGCGAGTCCCCACCAGTGCTAAAGGCACGGTGATTGACGTGCAGGTTTTCACCCGCGATGGTCTTGAAAAAGATGCCCGTGCGCTGCAAATCGAAAAACACCAGCTTGACGATTATCGCAAAGACCTCAAAGAGGAATTCCGCATCTATGAGGAGGCGACCTACGCGCGCCTTACAACCCTGTTGACGGGTGAGAAAACTGTTAGCGGAGGGGGCTTGAGCAAAGGCACTGTGATAAGTGCAGAAGTTCTAGCAGACCTCGATCGTGAAATTTGGTTAAAACTCAAGCTTTCCAATGCGCAATTGAATGAGGCTCTAGCCAACGCCGGGCGTCAGATGGAAGAGCAGACCGCACTGCTGGAAGAGCGCTTCGAAGATAAGAGACGCAAATTGCAAAGCGGTGATGATTTGGCTCCTGGTGTGCTGAAAATCGTTAAGGTATATCTTGCTATCAAACGACGTATTCAACCCGGTGATAAGATGGCGGGTCGTCATGGTAACAAGGGTGTCATCTCAGTGATTATGCCTGTTGAAGATATGCCCTACGATGAAAATGGCGAACCTGTTGACGTGGTGCTGAACCCTCTGGGTGTTCCATCACGGATGAACGTGGGACAGATTCTTGAAACGCACCTGGGTATGGCAGCCAAAGGCCTTGGAGACAAGATCGATGCGATGATCAAAGCTCACAAGAAAGTGGCTGAAATACGCAAGTTCCTTGACAAGATATATAACAACGGCGCTGGTCGCGCTGAAGACTTGAAGTCCTTCAGTGATGGCGAAATCATGGATCTGGCGCGCAACCTGGTTGACGGCGTACCCATGGCTACACCGGTATTCGACGGTGCAGCAGAAGAGTCCATCAAAGAGTTGTTAACGCTTGCCGATATGCCAGACACAGGCCAGTTCACTTTGTATGACGGGCGAACCGGTCAGGCGTTCGATCGTCCAGTCACCGTTGGCTATATGTACATGCTGAAGTTGAACCACCTGGTAGACGACAAGATGCACGCGCGTTCTACAGGTTCATACAGTCTTGTTACACAGCAGCCTCTGGGCGGTAAGGCTCAGTTTGGTGGCCAGCGCTTCGGTGAGATGGAAGTGTGGGCACTGGAAGCGTATGGCGCAGCTTATACCTTGCAAGAAATGCTCACAGTTAAGTCTGATGACGTGGCCGGCAGAACACAAATGTACAAAAACATTGTTGATGGTGATCATCGAATGGAGCCGGGTATGCCCGAGTCCTTCAATGTGTTGGTTAAGGAAATTCGCTCTCTCGGCATCGATATGGAGCTTGAGAGCGACTAACAAACGTATTTGGATTCGTGGCGGGTGCGGTGTGCTCACAGTGGTGAGCCCCACACCTACCGGTAAAATTTACCTCGTGGAGGAAAGGACTTGAAAGACTTACTCAATTTATTGAAGTCCCAGGGAAAGACAAAAGAATTTGATTCTATTCGGATTGGTCTCGCATCACCGGAGATGATTCGCTCCTGGTCTTTTGGCGAAGTTAAAAAGCCAGAAACTATTAACTATCGTACGTTTAAGCCTGAACGTGATGGCTTGTTCTGCGCCAAGATTTTTGGTCCAGTGAAAGACTACGAGTGCCTGTGTGGAAAGTACAAACGCCTTAAGCATCGCGGTGTAATTTGCGAAAAGTGTGGTGTCGAAGTGGCCTTGGCCAAAGTTCGTCGAGAGCGTATGGCTCACATCGAACTGGCAAGCCCGGTTGCTCATATCTGGTTTTTAAAATCACTGCCTTCTCGCATCGGTCTACTGTTGGACATGACGCTGCGTGACATTGAACGCGTGCTGTATTTTGAATCGTATGTCGTTACCGATCCCGGTATGACGACACTGGAACACGGACAGCTGTTAACCGACGAAGGCTATTACGAGGCCATGGAAGAATTCGGTGATGAATTCTCCGCTAAAATGGGTGCCGAAGCAGTCCAGGATTTGATGAAGCAGTTGAATTTGGATCAAGAAATTGCGACGCTGCGTGAAGAAATCCCTGCTACCAATTCTGAAACCAAGATCAAGAAGTTGTCCAAGCGCCTCAAGTTGATGGAAGCGTTCAACAAATCCGGCAATAAGCCCGAGTGGATGGTGCTTAATGCACTGCCTGTTCTGCCGCCCGATTTACGCCCACTGGTTCCTTTGGATGGTGGTCGTTTCGCAACCTCAGATCTTAACGATCTTTATCGCCGAGTCATTAACCGGAATAATCGCTTAAAGCGGCTGTTGGATTTGAATGCGCCTGACATTATCGTGCGCAATGAAAAGCGTATGTTGCAAGAGTCTGTCGATGCCTTGCTCGATAACGGACGTCGTGGACGCGCGATCACTGGTTCTAATAAGCGCCCGCTGAAATCACTTGCCGATATGATCAAGGGTAAGCAGGGTCGATTCCGCCAAAACCTGTTAGGTAAGCGTGTTGATTACTCTGGCCGTTCTGTCATTGTGGTTGGTCCCGCTCTGCGCTTGCATCAGTGTGGTCTGCCCAAGAAGATGGCTCTTGAGCTGTTCAAACCCTTTATCTTTGGGAAACTGGAAGCACGTGGACTTGCCACCACGATTAAAGCGGCCAAAAAGATGGTTGAGCGCGAACCGGCTGAAGTATGGGATATTCTCGCTGAGGTAATTCGCGAGCATCCTGTTCTATTGAACCGTGCTCCCACACTTCACCGTCTTGGTATTCAGGCTTTCGAGCCGGTGCTAATCGAAGGTAAAGCGATTCAATTACACCCGCTGGTTTGTGCTGCCTATAACGCCGACTTTGACGGTGACCAGATGGCTGTGCACGTTCCATTGACAATTGAGGCGCAGCTGGAAGCGCGCGCCCTCATGATGTCTACCAATAATATTCTGTCTCCGGCGAGTGGCGATCCAATTATTGTTCCATCTCAAGACGTGATTTTGGGTCTGTACTACATGACCCGCAGTCGGGTTAACGCCAAGGGAGAGGGAACGATTTTTGCCAATGTTTCTGAAGTTCATCGCGCTTATGTCAGTGGTAATGTGCACCTTCAGGCGCGAGTTAAAGTTCGTATCCACGAGGTGATCAAGCACGAAGATGGCGAAAGTACGGCGCGCACCTTTATTGCGGACACTACCGTTGGACGTGCACTGTTGTGGGAAATTGTACCCGAGGGAATCTCTTACGAAATGGTTAACCAGTCCATGAGTAAGAAGGAAGTGTCTCGTATCATCAACCAGTGCTACCGCGTAGTGGGCCTGAAGCCCACAGTAATTTTTGCGGACCAGTTGATGTATACCGGTTATGAATATTCCACTCGCTCAGGTTCTTCAATTGGTATCAACGATTTTGTGATTCCTAAGGAGAAAAAGCACCTTGTTGACATGGCTGAAGCCGAGGTTAAAGAAATCGAGGAGCAGTATTCTGCCGGCCTGGTAACGCAGGGTGAGAAGTACAATAAGGTTATTGATATTTGGTCTCGCGCCAATGACTTGGTGTCCAAAGCTATGATGGACGGTCTTTCAATCGAACCTGTTATAAACCGCGATGGCGAAGAGGAGCAACAGGAGTCGTTTAACTCTGTCTACATTTACGCGGATTCCGGCGCGCGGGGCTCCCCAGCACAGATTCGCCAATTGGCGGGTATGCGTGGCCTTATGGCCAAGCCGGATGGCTCTATTATCGAGACGCCCATCACTGCAAACTTCCGCGAAGGTTTGAGCGTACTACAGTACTTTATCTCCACTCACGGAGCTCGTAAGGGCCTTGCTGATACGGCATTGAAGACGGCTAACTCAGGCTACTTGACTCGTCGTTTGGTTGACGTTGCCCAGGACCTGGTGGTGACTGAAGCCGACTGTGGCACAGATCATGGGCTGCTGATGACGCCGGTTATCGACGGTGGTGACATCATCGAAACTTTGGGTGATCGAGTTTTGGGTCGTATTGTTTCCAAGGACGTGATCAAGCCCGGTAATGACGATGAGATCGCGCTCACGGCCGGAACTATGTTGGATGAGCTGTGGATTAAGCATCTGGAAGAAATGGGTATTGATGAGATTGAAGTTCGCTCTCCCATCACTTGTGAAACCCGCCATGGTATTTGCCACAATTGCTACGGGCGCGACTTGGCCCGTGGACATAGGGTGAATTTGGGCGAGGCAATTGGTGTTGTGGCTGCACAGTCTATTGGTGAGCCTGGAACTCAGTTAACTATGCGGACTTTCCACATTGGTGGTGCCGCCTCCAGAGCAACTGCCAAAGATAGTATTCAGGTACTTAACGAAGGCACAGTGCGTTTGCATAACCTCAAGGTTGTCGAGCGTAGTGACGCAACTTTGGTGGCGGTCTCTCGCTCGGGTGAATTGTCCGTGCTAGATGTTAGAGGACGCGAGCGCGAGCGCTACAAGCTTCCCTATGGTGCCGTAATTAAAGTCGGTGACCAGGCTGAAATTAATGCAGGTGACATCGTCGCAAACTGGGATCCGCATACACACCCCATCATCACCGAAGTGGCTGGTATCGTTAAATTTAGTGGCATGGAAGAAGGTATTACGGTTAAGCGTCAGACCGATGAATTGACCGGATTGACCAGCATCTCAATTATGGATGCGTCTGAAAGGCCTACTGCAGGTAAAGATGTGCGCCCCGCGATAACTCTTGTCGATGAAAATGGCGAGGAGCTGTGTTTGGCGGGTACCAATGTACCTGCGCACTATTTCCTACCGGCCAACTCCATGGTTAGTTTGGAAGATGGAGCCCAAATCGAAGCGGGTGAAGTTATAGCTCGTATACCGCAGGAAGGTTCCAAGACGCGAGATATTACCGGTGGTCTGCCACGTGTGGCTGATTTGTTTGAAGCGCGTAGGCCCAAAGAAGCAGCGATTCTCGCTGAAATTTCTGGCACGGTGAGCTTTGGTAAAGAGACCAAAGGTAAGCGGCGTCTGGTAATAACACCTACTGATAGTAAGCTGCTACCGGACGGTTCTGATCACTACGAAGCGCTTATTCCCAAGTGGCGTCATCTGTCCGTGTTTGAAGGTGAGCATGTTGACAAGGGTGAAGTCGTATCTGAAGGACCACCAATTCCTCACGATATTCTGCGCCTGAAGGGTGTAGCGGAACTTGCCAAGTACATCGTTACTGAGATTCAGGAAGTGTATCGTCTGCAGGGTGTGAAGATTAACGATAAGCATATTGAGGTTATTGTTCGCCAGATGTTGCGCAAAGTAATTGTCACATCTTCCGGCGACTCAAATCTCATCAAGGGTGAGCAGGTTGAATACACGGCCTTCCTTGTAGAGAACGAGCGCCTGCAGGCCGAAGGCCTGATTCCGGCGACTGCCGAGCGTGAGCTTTTGGGAATCACCAAGGCATCTCTGGCAACAGAAAGCTTCATCTCTGCCGCGTCGTTCCAGGAGACAACGCGCGTTCTCACCGAGGCTGCCGTAACGGGTAAGCGTGATTATCTGCGTGGCCTTAAAGAGAATGTTGTTGTGGGTCGTTTGATCCCCGCGGGTACCGGGTTGACTTATCACGCAGAGCGCAAGAAGAAGCGGGAGGCGGATTCAGAAGTCACAGTAAGTGCCCAGGATATCGAAGCGGCACTTACCGAAGCGCTGCGGGCTGACGGCTAGCAAGCTCCTTAATCAAGCTCCAAGCGGCTGGTGGAAGCACCAGCCGCTTTTTTTTGCCTTATATTTACGAGACGAAACAATTAGGTCAAGGCGATGGTGCGGTAAACGAAAACTGCTACACTAATATTTTCGTTTTAAGTAAAAATTGGATAGAACTAGATCATGCTGGATACTATCGCCGATTTCCGTAGTGACACTGTAACTAGGCCTTGCCAAAAAATGGGCCAAGTAATGGCCTCCGCATCGTTGGGCGATGATGTGTTCGGGGATGACCCGTCGGTGAATCATCTTGAAGCTTACCTGGCAGAGCGCGCAGGAAAGGATGCAGCTCTGTTCTGCTCCTCAGGTACCCAGAGTAATCTGGTGGCTCTGTTGGCCCATTGCCAGCGAGGTGATGAATATATTGTAGGTCAGGAGGCACACACTTATAAGTATGAAGCGGGAGGCGCCGCGGTTTTGGGTAGTATACAGCCACAGCCACTGGACTATGAAGCTGACTCGACTCTAGATCTAAATAAGGTGAAATCCAAGCTAAAACCTGATGATTTCCATTTTGCCCGCAGCCGGTTGCTTTGCATTGAAAATACGCGCTCGGGAGATGTGCTACCGATGGACTATCATGGCGACGCATCTCGATTTTGTAAGCGAGAGGGGTTGGCATTGCATCTGGATGGTGCGCGTTTATTCAATGCGATGGTAAAGCAGGGAGTGGAGCTGGCAGATTACACCAAACAGTATGATTCGGTTTCGTTATGTATATCTAAAGGCTTGGGTGCACCCATCGGTTCGTTGTTGGTTGGAGACCAGGCTTTTATCGATGAAGCGCGCAGGTGGAGAAAAATGTTAGGCGGAGGAATGCGTCAAGCGGGAATGCTTGCCGCCGCTTGTGAGTTCGCGCTGGAAAACAATGTTACCAGGCTATCGGATGACCACGACAACGCATTGAGCTTGGCACAAGGCCTCGCTGCAATCCCGGGCATTAACTGTGATGTCTCGGCGGTCCAAACCAATATGGTTTTTATGACGGTCGAAGAAGACAGCAAAGTGCTGCAGTTCCAAAAGTATATGGCGGAGCACGGTATTCTTATTATGGGCGGTCAGATAATACGACTGGTAACTCACCTGGATGTTGATGCTGCTGCTATCGAGAAAACCATAGTGTTATCCCGCGCATTTTTTGCGTAGAGCGTAGCTGCCGCTCGCTATAGACTGTCATTGTGCATAAGAGATGTTTGGATTCAAATCAATGTGCCTGGTACAGGCTCACATTGAAGTTTGATGAAAACTTAGTTGTCAGCCTCATTATCTGAGTCTCCCGCAGAATATATTTGCTTACCGTCAAACCAAGTGGAAAGAATCAGTGTATCTGAAATGCGATCGCTTTCCCCTTCTTCTTCTAATTTCAACAAATCCTGACTCAATATTACAAAGTCGGCTTTCTTGCCGTTCTCTAATGAGCCCGTGAGTTTTTCTTGGCCCAACATCTCAGCGCCGTTAATTGTGTAGGCATCCAAAATATCCCGAACAGACATCGCCTCGCTTTGATTGTATATGTGCCCGGTGATTTCATTTTTACGCGTTACCGCTTTTTCAATATTCAACATGGGCCTAGGGTCTCGAGCTTCTACCGGCGCGTCACTGCCCGCCACTAATACTCCTCCGGCCTTAAGGATAGATCCGGCAGGATAGCTATTTTGGTAGACATAGCCTGAGGGGTCGAAGAGGTCAGCGTCAGACAAGATAGGGTCAATAAATGGCGACACCATCATTTGGTATTGCACAAAAGGCTCAATCCATGAATAAGTAAAGGCCATGTAAACATCGAGGTCAGCAATTCGTGGAATGTCGTCTGGGTGAATCAACTGTGCATGAGCCATTGACACCTTTGCCTTGGATTCAGGGCTTTCTTTTTTGGCCCGAGCAAAGCTATCCAATGCTAAACGAACCGCGCGATCACCGATGGCGTGGCTATGTACATTAATTCCCTCATTATAAAGCGCCAAAGTATAGTCTCGTATGAAGCTTTCTTCTCTTTCATAAACCCCGCTGAATTTCTTACATTGTATAGAGGGGAATCCGTAGACATCATAGAAGTCTGCTGCTGATAAGGAGGGTATCTTATTGCTTGATTGATGACGTAACTGGGTGCAGGCAGGGGAATCGGTATCAACATAACCGGTAACCATTAGCTCCTGAGAGTCAGAATCAACCTCGAATAATGGCTGTAAATAATTGGTTAAAGATGCCCCATTAGGTAGCGATGGTGGGGACGCATAAGGGTTGCCTTCCATAACTCCGTCGACGAAAATTTTCGCGGTATCAATCTTGAGGTTTTTCACACCTTTGTGTCGCTCTTGAATAGCTTTCAATTCGCTGATGAGACGATCGACATCGATAGGCTGATCAATCGATGGTCGATAATCTTCAAAATCGGCAAAAAAAGCGACGGTCATGCGTTGGGTCAAGGGTGATTGTTTTGCCCATTTGGCAAAAAGGTCGATGTCTTTTTCTTTTAGCGAAGCTTCCATGGTAGATGTTATGCCGGAGGCAGCAAGTCGCTGGGCGATTTTTTGATAAAGTATCAAGTCAATATCGGGGTAGCCCCAAAGATTCGGCACGTTAACTAATTTACGTGCATCTTCGTTAATCATGCCATTGGGCTGGCCTGAAGCGTCGATACCGACTAGCTCCCTAAAAGTAGAAAACTCGTGCATGAGTGTTTCTTTGTTTATGCCGACCACATTGCCAGCTCGGTCGGCAGCAAGTTCTAATGCATGGCTGTTAACCGCGCCATGATGGCCATCATTTCCCAGCAAAACAATCGGGTGTTGAGTTGACACAGCATCCAACGCCGCGCGTATGGTAGTGAGTTTCTCAGAGGGTTCATTGCCACCTGAAAACGACCATTGTTCTACGGTTAACCATTCACCCAGAGGAAGCTGTAAGCGAGTAATACATTTCTTTAATCGCGGTACAAGAGCTTCAAGTGAGAAGGATTTACTGGCTAGGTCACAGGTCTCAGTTTCAACGATTCCGGCTAAGTGGATGTGTGCATCGTGCAGACCGGGAATAATCATCTTACCTTTTAAGTCTACAATATGAGTTTTTGCACCAATAAATTGCTCAGCGGCATCTAGGCCACCAACATATAACAGAATATCGTCTTTTACAGCTAGAGAAGAGACCACTGATTGCTCGCTATCAGCCGTGTAAATTACACCATTGATAAATAAGATATCTGCTGAGACTGATTTTTGTTCGGAACAAGCGGCAGTGATTAGCATTGATGTCACAGCCATTACTTTTAACATATTCGTTAACATCATCATGTCCTTTGGTTTCGATGACAGTAGGGTAGCGCAACGGAACTGAAGAGGTGCTACTTGGACTAATTTCGAAAATTGGGCTAGACCCCCTTGGCCCGTTTATTCGTTCTCGAAATGATCTGGAAACACCGCAACAAAGTAATTGTGACAGAGTTTTTTGGCTGTTTGGTGGTCCATGGATTTGGGCGTTAGCAGCATGTCCAAAGACAAGCCGGTGACCATGGCGGTGTAGCTGTGGACAATTTGGTCAGCGTTGCGATCTGCATAGCCACGTTCATCGATGAGGTCTTGGCAAATTCCACGTAGTGTTTTGTCGGCCTGCTCATCATGGGAGGAACAAATCTTTTGATAGGTGGGCCGCGCTTTGCTTTCGCCCCAGAAGGCGGACCAGACTGCCAGCTTGGTGGGGGTGCAAACCCTGGCGCTAAAATCAAAATCGATGCAGCCCTGTAATTTTTGGGCAGGAGAGAGCGCGTCGTTGTGGCCTACCTTTTCCCAGCCTTCAATATATTCTTCTGACACTGCGCGAAGGGTTTCTTGCAGCAGGTTTTCTTTGCTTTGAAAATGCAAATTGACAATGCCCAGGCTAAGGCCTGCTTCTTGGGTGATTTCAGCCATAGTGGTGCTGGATAGGCCGGAACGGGCGATACACTTCATGGTGGCCTGAATAAGCTCCAGCCGCCGCGCCTCTTTGGCGTCGGCACGCTTGCTTGTTTTGGGACGAGATCGGGCATCGACTGCCGCCATGATGTAGTTGTCCTGTGTGCATTTGGTTATTCATCATACATAGATATCTCGTCTAAATAAATGAATGATTATTCATTCATAATATAGACAAGGTCTTCGCCTCATGGCAGACTGGCCGCTGTCCTGATTATGCTTGCGATACGTGAGCCTCAGGTAGTTAAGCAGACTGGGTTTATAACTATGAAAAAATACGATGCAATCGTGATTGGCGCTGGCCACAATGGCCTTACCAACGCGGCCTATCTGGCTAAGGCCGGTTTGGATGTGCTGGTGCTAGAGCGCAACTCCTATATCGGCGGCGCCACTGTCAGCCGTGAGCTTTACACAGACTGGAAATATTCTAACTGCTCTTATGTATGCAGCTTGTTGCGGCCAGAGATTACCCGCGACCTTGAATTGCCGCGCCATGGCTTACAGGTTGTACCCTACGGTGGTGGGGTGACCTTCATGGAAAATGGCGACCACTTTGGTAACTATCGCGATCACGATAGGCAGATGCGGGAAATCAAACGCTTGTCCGTGCGAGATGCCAACGCCCACGAGCGTTACGAAGCAGACGTTATGAAGCAGACCCGTCTGATCCGCCCCTTCCTAATGCGCACACCGCCTGACCCGACCTCTTTAAAACCCCGTGATCTGAAAGAGCTGGCGGTACTGGCCAAGGCCTTCACCGAGATGGGGGAGACCGGCTTGGCCGACACCCTGCGTTTCTGGACCATGAGTATCGGTGACTTCCTCGACGAATATTTTGAAACAGACGTGCTTAAAGCGCACTTGGCCGGCAGTGGGATTATCGGTACTGCCTTGGGTGTCTATTCACCGGGTACTGCCTATGTCCTGCTGCACCACTATATGGGCGATGTTGATGGTACGGTCGGTGCCTGGGGCTTTGCACGCGGCGGTATGGGTGCGGTATCCGATGCCCTGGCGGCGTCGCTGCAATCTTACGGTGGCGAAATTCGTTGTGATGCCAATGTCGACCAGATCATTGTCAAAAATGGCCGTGCCAAAGGCGTGGCGCTGAAAGATGGCACCGAGCTGTACGCTGACAATATCGTCTCTAACCTCGATCCCAAGCGAACCTTTCTGGATATCATGGATGCCAGCGATTTACCCGAGGATGTGGTCAAGAAGGCTAATAACTTCAAGATCCGCGGTTCCTCCGGCAAGATCAATATTGCCCTGGATGGTTTGCCCACTTTCACCGGCCTAGACCCCAACAGCCCGTTGAGAATCGGTGACATGCATTTCAGTGATTCACTGGAGCGTATGGAGCGGGCCTACGACGACTGGAAAGACGAAAGCTGGTCGAAAGACCCTTACGTGGACATGTTGATTCCCACCCAGGTGGATCCCACCATGGCGCCGCCGGGTAAACATATGATGACGGTGTTTGTGCAGTATGCGCCGCCAAAAATCAACGGCCGCGACTGGACTAGTGAAGACCGGGATGCTTTTGGTAAAACTGTTATCGATTCCATTGCCAAATACAGCCCCGATTTCAAGGACCTGATTTTGCACGCGGAAGTACGTACACCTCAAGATATTGAAAATGAAGTGGGCCTCACCGAGGGAAATATCTTCATGGGCGAGCTCACTTTTGATCAGCTGTTGTTCAACCGCCCGTTCCCCGGCTACGCCCAGTATCGTGGTCCGGTAAAAGGCATGTATATGTGTAGTTCTGGCACCCACCCAGGTGGTGGTGTTATGGCGGCGCCGGGCGCTAATGCGGCACGGGAGATTTTGATGGATCTGAAGTTAGCGAATACCGTGCCAGGAGGTTATGCCGATGACTAATTATGACGTGATTGTAGTGGGCGGAGGTCACAATGGTTTGGTGTGTGCTTCTTATCTGGCCAAGTCGGGCCGCAAGGTTTTGGTACTGGAAGCCAATGATGTTGCCGGTGGCGGTGCTGCTACCCGCGAGTTTGCTCCGGGGTACTGTGTTTCTGGTTGCGCGCAATGGCTGTACCAGTTGAATCCGGAAGTGGCCTCTGACCTCAATTTGATGAAACATGGTCTGGAATACGCCGCGCGTGATCTCGACACGATTGGGCTAGCCACTGACGGCAATATATTAACGGTAGGAGCCGGTGGTGTTTCGGGTGCACGTCTTTCAGCCAAGGACATAGCCGCCTACGATCCGTTCCAGGCTCTCATGCTTAAGTTCGCCAAATTGCTAAATGGCGCTTTCAAGCGCCGGGCGCCAAAGTTGGTGGACAATAACCTGCACGACCGCATTACTCTGCTAAAGCTAGGCCTGGACATGAAGATGCTTGGCAAATACGACATGCAGGAATTACTGCGCCTGGCATTGATCAATATGTACGATGTCATGCAGGAAACCTTCGATGACGAATTGCTCAAGTCTGTACTGGCCCTGGACGGTGTGATGGGGTCCCATATGGGCCCACGATCGCCCAACACGGTGTTTGGCTATATGTATCGTCAACTGGGTAGGGTCTATGGTTTTAACGGTCCAGCCCAGGTTAAAGGCGGCATGGGAGCCGTGGGTGCGGCCTTCGCAGCCGCGGCAGAATCCTGTGGCGTAGAAATACGTACCAACGCGCGAGTTTCCAGTATTGATTTGGAAGCTGACAGTGCCACGGGCGTGACCTTGGTCGGTGGTGAAAGTATTACCGCTGGCACAGTAGTTTCCAATGCAGATCCAAAAACCACCTTTGAAAAACTGGTCGGTTTTCGAAATATCGAAGCGGGTACCACCCGCAGGGTTAGCACCATTCGCATGAATGGTAATGCGGCCAAGTTGCACCTGGCACTGGATGGGCTTCCTGAATTTACCGGCCTGAGTGCTGACCAGCTGGGTCAGCGTCTGGTGATAGCCCCAACGATGAACTACATAGAGAAAGCGTTTAACCATGCCAAGTATGGTGAGTTTTCGCAGGCACCGGCCATGGATATCAGCATTGCCACGGTCAACGACGCCAGCCTGGCGCCTGACGGTAAGCACGTTCTGTCCGCCATTGTGCAGTTTGCGCCCTATGAATTGAAGGCGGGGTGGGAGAACAATAAAGCGATTTTCGAGCAAATTTGTATAGACACCCTGGCTGAGTACGCCCCCGGTATTCGTTCGCAGATAACTGCCAGTGAATTGCTGACACCACAGGATTTACAGGCGCAGTACAACATGTACGGCGGTCATTGGCATCACGGCGAGATCAGCCTGGATCAGATCATGATGATGCGTCCTTTCCCGGGATCAACCCAATACGGCACACCAGTAGACAATCTCTACTTGTGCAGTGCGGGTGCACATCCCGGTGGTGGTGTCATGGGCTTGGCGGGGCGTAACGCCGCCAAGGAAATAATCAAGCGGGGGAAAGCAGCATGATTTTAGAAGACCGTAACCTGAAGATGATGTTGCCAACGCCGTTTCACAGCCGTATAGAAAAGGCCTGTGAAACCAATGACTGGTCAAACTGGAAAGGCTATACCACACCGGAAAGCTACACTGACGTGGAGCTGGAGTACTTTGCAATTCGCAGCAGTACCGGTGTGTTTGATATTTCGCCGATGATCAAATACCGAATCACTGGACCGGATGCTGAGGCCTACCTGAATCGACTGGTGACACGCGACGTCAGCAAAATACGCGTGGGCAGAGTGGGTTACACGGTGTGGTGTGACGAAGCGGGTCAGGTCATGGATGATGGCACTATTTTTCGTCTGGACGAAAACGATTTCCGTCTTTGTTCCTATACCTATGTCATGGACTGGATGAGCTGGTCGGCGATGGGTTTCGACGTAACTATTGTTGATGAAACCACCGATGTGGCGGCTCTGTCAGTACAGGGGCCTACCAGTTGTTCCTGTTTACTTGCAATGGGTCTGGACGGTCTTGAGCAG
>Ga0308021_10000448_pt1 | contig 19242 bp, 18 predicted proteins | sample Neamet351_FD_201296 | JGI IMG/M metagenome (GOLD analysis project Ga0308021, IMG submission 201296) | Marine microbial communities from water near the shore, Antarctic Ocean - #351 | ecosystem: Environmental > Aquatic > Marine > Unclassified | place: Southern Ocean | collected 2014-10-02
CAACAATGGTGTAGTGAGCTTATGTAGCATTAAGTCCATTTCGTATTCGTGATTGAAGAAGATTTCGCCAACATTTTGACTGCCCTTATCCATCTCATTATACAGTTGGCGTATGTCGCCTCCTGCACAGAATGCTTTACTTCCATTGCCTCGCATAACAATAGCAATAACATTTTCATCAGCTTCCCAGCTAGGCACATGTGCCAACAACAGGTCTACCATATCTCCGTTTAGGGCATTGAGGGCATCAGGTGTATTAAGAATAACCTCAACTACCTGTTGTCCTGCCGTTGTTGTGTGAATTTGTACCAATAATGGCCCATCGTTTAACTCTGTTATCATTATGAGTTAGTCCATTGTGGTTTACGCTTTTCCAAAAAGGCTTGTACGCCCTCTTTTTGGTCATTACTATCGAATAAGTTAACAAACTCGTCTCGTTCATAGCCCATGCCTGCAAACATAGGTTGTTTACGGGCATTTTGAATTAAGCGTTTACATGCTGCTATACTTGTAGGGCTTTGTCGTTCCGAATTTTGTGCCCATTCCATGGCCTTAGCTAAGGCTTCGCCTTGCTCAGCTACGGCTTCTACTAAACCAATGTCTAGTGCTTGTTGTGCAGTGACTCGCTCGCCACAAAGGATCATGCGCTTAGCCCAGCCTTCACCTACCAACCAGGCTAGGTTTTGAGTGCCACCAGCACAAGGTAATAAGCCCACGGCTGCTTCTGGCAAGGCCATTTGCGCTTGGCTTTCGGCGATGCGCAAATCACAGGCTAATGCCACTTCTAGCCCGCCACCCATAGCGTACCCATTAATCGCAGCAATGCTTAATCCTCTAAATTGGCTTAGTACTTCAAAGGCTCGGCCAAATGCCGTAGACATATCAGCTGCGGTTTGTTTGTTGCCATCGGCAAACAGCTTAAGGTCTGCACCAGCACTGAAGAATTTGTCTCCTTCTCCGGTGATAACCAAGCTATAGATGTTTTTATCAGCGTTAAATTCTTGTATCAGATCTGCCAAGGCGTCTAGGCTTCCGCGGGTCCATGTATTGGCCGGTGGATTAGTCATGGTAATAACAGCGACATGACCTGCAATTGTGTATGGTATTGATGTATTCATAGTTAAATCCCTTATGCCTTATGCCCTATCGCTTATATATGACAGGTACAGCCGTTATAAAATCGCTTGAGCATCTTTAAGCAATATGCGTCTGGCAATGATAACGCGCATAATTTCATTGGTACCTTCTAAAATACGGTGTACTCGACTGTCTCGCAGATAACGCTCCATAGGATATTCTTTAATGTAGCCATTACCGCCAAAGCACTGCAATGCTTCATCACATACCTGATAGCCAATATCAGTGGCGAAGCGTTTAGCCATAGCACAGTAGGTGGTTGCATCTGGGTGTTTGTTATCCAGCTTAAAAGCTGCCAAACGTACCATTTGACGTGCAGCAACTAACTCTGTATTCATGTCTGCAAGCTTAAATTGTATGCCTTGAAAAGCCGCAATAGACTTACCAAACTGTTTGCGCTCATTAACGTAAGCAAGGGCATCACTTAACGCTTGTTGGGCCGTGCCTAAGCCCACTGTCGCTATGTTAATACGACCGCCGTCTAGGCCTTTCATGGCGATGGTAAAACCATCACCTTCATTGCCTAACAAGTTTTCTGCGGGCACTCGTACCTGATCAAAGCTAACCATGCGAGTCGGTTGAGCATTCCATCCCATCTTGTCTTCTCTACGGCCAAAGCTAATGCCTGCACTTGCTGAATCAACCACAAACGCTGAGATACCCTTTGCGCCCGGTTCACCAGTTCTAGCCATCACTACTAAAATATCGGTTTCACCAGCGCCAGAGATAAATACCTTATTACCTGTAATTACATACTCGTTACCAGATTTCACAGCCTTGCTCGTTAGCGAAGCGGCATCAGATCCTGCATTAGATTCTGTGAGGCAATAGGAGGCTAATAACTCACCACTGGTAAGTTTAGCGCCATAGGCTTCCTTGGCTGCAGGTGTGGCATAATCCGACACCATCCATGTTGCCATGTTATGTATAGTGAGCATGGCGGTAGTAGTGGTGCAGCCCATCGCTAGCTGTTCAAAAATAAGCGAAGAGTCTAACCGAGACAAACCTAACCCACCCATTTCTGGGTCACTGTACAAACCACAAAAACCTAACTCTCCAGCTTGCTTAAGCGTGTCTTTAGGGAAAATGGCTTCCGCATCCCACAAAGCTGCATGAGGGGCTAGCTCATTGGCAGAAAACTGCTGGGCTAAATCTACGTAGGCAATTTGGTCTTCATTTAAGTCAAAATTCATGTCTATTCCTAGTTAACTATATGCAGTATTAAACCAGCTCTACCGCCACAGCAGTAGCTTCTCCACCACCGATACATAAAGCGGCTACACCACGCTTAAGGCCTTTATTCTTCAAAGCGGTCATCAAGGTAAGAATAATACGAGATCCCGTAGACCCTATTGGATGTCCTTGTGCGCAAGCACCGCCATAAATATTAACCTTACTCGCGTCCAATCCAAGTTCTTGAATCGCAAGCATCGTCACCATGGCAAAGGCTTCGTTAATTTCAAACAGGTCTACATCTTCAACCTTCCAATCTAACTTCTTCAACAACCCTTGTACGGCACCAATTGGTGCAATAGTGAATTCACTAGGCTCTCTGGCAAAGCTTTGTACTCCCAATATACGAGCCGCAGGTGTTAAGTTGTTCTGCGCCACTGCTTCAGCACTGGCCAACACTAACGCCGACGCACCATCAGAAATAGAACTCGCGTTAGCTGCGGTAATGGTGCCGTCTTTTTTAAAGGCTGCGCGTAACTGTGGAATCTTATCAATACGGGCTTGGCCTGGTTGCTCATCTATAGCAACTGTCACCGTGCCCTTTCGAGACGTTATTTCAACGGCTTCAATTTCGCTTTCCAATACACCCTCTGCTATTGCTGAATTGGCTTTAGATAGAGAGCTAATAGCAAAATCATCCATAGCTTCACGAGTTAAACCGTAGTCATCGGCTGTAGCCTGAGCAAAACTGCCCATCAAGCCACCTTTATAGGCGTCTTCTAGGCCGTCAAAAAACATATGGTCTAACATCTGTCCGTGACCCATACGCATGCCTTGGCGTACTTTAGGCAGCAAGTATGGCGCATTAGTCATGCTTTCCATGCCGCCACAAATCATAACTTCTGCAGAACCTGCTTTTATGGCGTTGTAGCCCATAATGGTTGTTTGCATGCCAGAACCACACATTTTGTTCACGGTAGTACAGGGTATGCTTTTGGGTAGCCCTGCGCCTAAGGCGGCTTGTCGGGCTGGAGCCTGACCCTGACCTGCCGCCAAAACACAGCCCATATACACTTCGTTAACCTGCTCAGGCAATATGTTGGCCCGTCTCAAAGCACCGGCGATAGCTACCGCACCTAACTTTGATGCAGTTTGACTAGCAAGGCTGCCATCAAGGCCGCCCATGGGCGTGCGGCTACCGGCGAGGATGTAGACTTCTTGACTCATTTGAAAGGCTCCAATAAAAGCAAATTTAATATGACAAACATTTTGCTTGACCTTTACGTTAACGTCAACCAAAATATAGCGCAATTGAATAATAACTACGGCTAATTATCCATGTCATCCACAAGATTCACAATTAGCGAATTGTCGAAAGAGTTTGCCATTACCACCCGTAGCATTCGCTTCTACGAAGACCAAGGCCTTTTGTCACCCCAGCGCGAAGGTCAAAAACGCATTTACACTGCCCACGACAGAACGTGGCTAAAGCTTATTCTTAGAGGTAAGCGCCTTGGCCTTACTTTGGCTGAAATCAGCCAAATTCTAGACTTGTACGACTCCTCCTCTACCAATAATGATCAGCAACTTTTTGTGTTTATTGAGAAAATTAAAACGAGGCAAGTCGCATTACAGCAGCAAATGGAAGACATTAAAGCACTACAAGATGAATTAAATGCCGCGGAACAACGCTGCATCAACTCCCTTTCTAGCAATAGCGCCCTTTCGAGCAATCAATCCCTGGAGACTCAATCATGATCAGCACCTATACCAGCCTCAACTTCGACTTAGGCGAAACCAATGACATGTTACGGGAGCACGTTAATCAATTTGCTGCTGCCGAAATTGCACCTTTGGCCCAAGGCACAGACCTAAACAACGAGTTCCCTAACCAGCTATGGAAAAAAATGGGTGATATGGGCCTGCTAGGTATTACCTGTGATGAAGAATATGGTGGCGCTGGCATGGGTTATTTAGCCCACAGCATTGCTATGGAAGAGATTAGCCGTGCTTCAGCCTCTATTGGCTTAAGTTATGGTGCTCACTCCAACCTGTGTGTAAACCAGATTCATCGCCATGGTACAGACCAACAAAAAGCCACGTATTTACCTAAATTAATAAGCGGCGACCATATTGGCGCGTTGGCCATGAGTGAACCAGGTGCTGGCTCAGACGTTGTAAGTATGCAGCTTAAGGCCGAACTAAAGGGCGACAACTACATCCTTAACGGCAATAAAATGTGGATCACTAATGGTCCAGATGCCAACACCTATGTCATCTACGCCAAGACAGACGTGGCTGCTGGAAGCAAAGGCATTACAGCATTTATTGTTGAACGAGACTATGCTGGTTTTAGCCGCTCGCCCAAACTAGACAAACTGGGCATGCGTGGTTCCAACACCTGCGAATTGGTATTTATAGATTGTGAAGTGCCTGCAAAGAACATTCTCGGGCAACTTAACGGTGGTGTACGGGTATTGATGAGCGGCCTAGATTACGAACGCGTGGTATTGTCTGGCGGGCCTTTGGGCATTATGCAGGCGTGTATGGATGTGGTGGTACCTTATGTACATGACCGCAAACAGTTTGGTAAGTCTATTGGTGAGTTCCAGTTGGTACAGGGCAAATTAGCCGATATGTATACTCAAATGAACGCAGCTAAGTCCTACGTTTATAATGTGGCGAAATCCTGTGATCGTGGTGAAACCACCCGTAAGGATTCTGCCGGCGCTATTCTTTACTCAGCGGAACTAGCCACCAAAATGGCATTGGATGCAATCCAGCTTTTAGGCGGTACGGGGTACACCAGTGAGTGCCCTACCGGCAGATTATTACGCGATGCAAAGCTTTATGAAATAGGTGCAGGCACTTCCGAAATACGCCGTATGTTGATCGGCCGCGAATTATTTAACGAGTCACACTAATATGGCAACCTTATCTAGCAGTGTGAATACGCACAGTAACGACTATCAACTCAAGGCCAATGCCATGCAGGTGTTGGTGGACGATCTGCAGGAGCAAGTTGAAAAGCTTCAGTTAGGTGGCGGGGAAAAGTACCAGGCTAAACACTTAAGCCGTGGCAAAATGCTGCCCCGCCAACGCATTGATACCCTGCTAGACCAAGGCTCACCCTTTTTAGAACTGTCTCAACTTGCCGCCCATAACGTATATGACGTGGCCGTACCTAGCGCCGGTATTATCTGTGGTGTTGGTTTAGTAAACGGACGTTACTGCATGGTGATCGCCAATGACGCCACAGTAAAAGGCGGCACTTACTTTCCGTTAACGGTAAAGAAGCATTTGCGAAGTCAAGACATCGCCCTGCAAAACAACCTACCCTGCATTTACCTAGTGGATTCAGGTGGCGCAAATTTACCTCAACAAGACGAAGTATTTCCAGACAAACTGCACTTTGGCCGTATTTTTTATAACCAAGCTACCATGTCGGCCCAAGGTATTCCTCAGATTGCAGTAGTGATGGGTTCCTGCACCGCTGGCGGCGCTTATGTGCCAGCAATGGCAGATGAGTCCATCATTGTTAAGCAACAAGGTACTATCTTTTTAGCCGGGCCTCCGTTGGTAAAGGCCGCTACGGGCGAAGAAGTGAGTGCCGAAGAACTTGGAGGTGCCGACACCCACTGCCGTACGTCAGGTGTGGCCGATCATTATGCGGAATCAGACCAACACGCCTTATTGATTGCACGCCAGTGTATTGCCAATTGTCCAAAAACAGATGGTCATCACCTTTTACGTCATGAAAGTGTATTACCACGTTACGCAAGCGAAGAGCTTTACGGCGTGGTAGGTACAGATTTACGTAAACCTTTTGACGTACGCGACGTTATCGCGCGGGTTGTAGATGACTCACAGTTTGACGAATTTAAAGCGTTATATGGCACTACCCTAGTATGTGGCTTTTCCCGTATTGATGGCTATCCTGTAGGTATCATCGCCAATAACGGCGTATTATTCTCTGAATCAGCTCAAAAGGGAGCTCATTTTATAGAGCTGTGTTGCCAGCGCCAAATTCCTTTGGTTTTTTTACAGAACATTACAGGTTTTATGGTGGGTAAAAAATACGAAGCCGAAGGTATTGCTAAACATGGTGCAAAAATGGTGATGGCTGTTGCTTGTGCCAAAGTGCCTAAATTTACAGTGATTATAGGCGGCAGCTATGGTGCTGGTAATTACGGTATGTGTGGCCGCGCCTTTGAACCTAACTTCATGTGGATGTGGCCAAACAGTCGCATCTCTGTAATGGGCGGCGAGCAGGCTGCAGGGGTGTTAACCCAAGTAAAACGAGATCAACTGACTGCTCGGGGAGAAACCTTTAGCGATGCAGACGCACAAGCAATGCGTGAGCCAGTGCTTGAGCAATATGAGCACCAAGGACACCCTTACTACGCCAGTGCACGCCTGTGGGACGATGGCATTATAGACCCCAAAGACACTCGATCAGTACTTAGCATGGCTCTTGCCACTGCCCTCAATAAACCCGCACAAGAAACACGCTTCGGCGTGTTCCGTATGTAATCAAGGTCTGACTACCATGACTAACACTACCCCATCACCACATTGGTTAACATGCGAGCTAAGCTTGGCAGGTATCGCTACGGTCACGCTAAACCGCCCCGATAAACACAATGCATTTGATGACCACCTCATTCAACTGTTTATTGCCCAGCTACAAACATTGGCTAACGATGAAAGCGTTCGAGGCCTAATCATCACTGGTGCTGGAAAGAGCTTTTCAGCGGGTGCAGATTTGGCGTGGATGCAACGTATGGCAGAGTACGACGAGGCAGCCAATTTAGCAGACGCGGAGCAACTAGCCTTATTGATGCATCTATTAGATAGTTTTCCAAAGCCTACCCTAGCCCTTGTTAATGGTGCAGCTTTTGGCGGCGCTGTGGGACTTATCGCGTGTTGTGATAGCGTAATTAGTGCCGACAACGCATCCTTTTGCCTGAGTGAAGTTCGTATTGGTCTTATCCCAGCAGTTATCAGTCCTTTTGTAGTGAATAAAATGGGTATTTCGTGGAGCCGTCACTTGATGACTAGTGCCATGGTATTTACTGCCAATCAAGCCCTAACATACGGCTTAGCTCATCAAATTGTTGCACTCAGTGAGCTACATAGCGCTAAAGACCAGTGGATTACAGTAACATTAGGAAATAGCCCTGAGGCAGTTGCCCAAATAAAACAGCTATTACAGGCGTTTAATAACCACTCACCTATTGCTAAGGAAAACTTAGCCATTACCACCACACATACCACCACAGCTATCGCCAAAAGTAGAGTAAGCGTAAGCGGACAAGCCGGTTTGAAGGCTTTTTTAACTAAAACCCCAGCCCCATGGAAAGAGTGAATACAATGTTGAAGCCAGTGTTGAAATCTGTATTGATCGCCAATCGTGGGGAAATAGCCTGCCGCGTAATGCGCAGTGCCAAAGCAATGGGCATGCGTACCATCGCCGTTTATTCAGACGCCGACGCCAACGCCCTGCATGTGCAAGAAGCTGATGAAGCTTGGCACATTGGTGCTGCAGCGGCCGCAGACAGTTATTTAAGAGCCGACAAAATATTGGCCATAGCCATTCAAACTGGGGCCGACAGCATTCACCCAGGGTATGGGTTCTTATCTGAAAATGCAGATTTTGTTGCCGCCTGCCAAGCTAATAACATCGTATTTATTGGTCCAGACGTACCCGCCATACAACAAATGGGTAGTAAAAGCGCCGCCAAAATCATTATGACTGCCGCCGATATCCCACTAGTACCGGGCTATCATGGTGCAGACCAAAGCGATACGTTGTTGCACAAAGAAGCAGATAACATGGGTTATCCTCTGCTAATAAAGGCTGTAGCTGGCGGTGGCGGTAAAGGCATGCGCGTGGTGGACAGCAGCCCAGAATTTCTCACTCACTTAGCCGGCGCAAGGCGTGAAGGTTTAGCCAGTTTTGGTAACAGTGATGTGTTAATAGAAAAGTATCTTATCGCGCCTCGCCATGTTGAAGTTCAAGTATTTTGTGATCGCCATGGCAATGGCGTTTATTTGGGTGACCGCGACTGCTCGGCACAACGTCGCCACCAAAAAGTAATAGAAGAAGCGCCAGCACCTGGCCTATCAGATGAACTACGCCAAAAAATGGGCACCACAGCTGTGGAAGCCGCCCAAGCTATTGATTATGTAGGCGCTGGAACCGTGGAGTTCTTATTAGACAGCGATGGCTGTTACTATTTTATGGAAATGAATACTCGCTTACAGGTAGAGCACCCTGTTACCGAAATGGTGACAAGGGTAGACCTAGTGGCATGGCAGCTCAAAGTAGCCTCAGGAGAGCCTTTACCATTATCTCAAGACCAAGTGTGTCTGCGTGGACATTCCTTTGAAGCGCGCATCTATGCCGAAGACCCAATGCAGGATTTCCAGCCTTCTACCGGACGCATTGAACATTTACGAACCCCAGCTACGGATGACACCATTCGTATAGACACAGGTGTGCGTGAAGGAGATGAAATAGGCCCCTTTTATGATCCTATGATTGCCAAGCTAATCGTTTGGGCCCCAAACCGTGAGCAGGCCTTAGCCAAACTAGACCTGGCTTTGCAGGACTATCAATTAGACGGCATTCATACCAACATCGATTTTTTGCGCCGCCTTACAACATTAGATGATTTTGCCGATGCCAAGTTACATACGGGTATTATTGAGCAACACCAACACCACCTGTTAGCCCCTGCTTTGCATGACGAACATGTCATCCTTGCGATGGCTGGCCTGGTGTTTGGCCAACAGGCCAAAAACCAATATGGCACTTTATCTGGGCTCAGGCTAAACCAGTCTCGCCAACGCAACTCTTGGACCATGGCAGTTGAGTATTTAAATAGCACTATTGAGATTCCTACGAATACTCAAGGCTCATTGGGCTCAGATCATTTGGTATTACAGTACGCTGGCGGCCAACATAAGGCAGGCTACTGTTTAAAGGGTGATAAACTTAGCCTATTTACCCCCCAAGGTAAGGCTGTTGTAACCGTTAAAACACCTAGCATTGATGATTTTGTGGCCAATAATGACGCTAACACTGGGGGCATTAAGGCGCCTATGAATGGCAGCCTCATTGCCGTATTAGTGACAAGTGGGCAAAGTGTATCCACTGGAGACGGCTTAATGGTGGTAGAAGCCATGAAAATGGAACACACCATCACCGCACCCCACATAGGTGTAGTGGGTGAAATTTATTTTAAAGTGGGTGATTTAGTGGACGCTGATTCTCAGCTTTTAGAACTCATTGAAGAGGACGCAGAAGCATGTTAATTAACACTACCAGACCCATAACAAAACACGTCAAAGTTGTGGAAGTAGGCCCGCGTGATGGTTTGCAAAATGAATCTGGGCCAATGCTTAATGCTGCCATAAAAGCCAACCTTATTAATCAGCTAGCAGCAGCAGGCCTCACTCACATTGAAGCCGCTGCATTTGTACACCCTAAATGGGTGCCGCAAATGGCCAACAGCGCCGAAGTACTGAAGCTTATAACACGTCATAAGCATGTGTCTTATAGTGCTCTCACACCTAACATGCGCGGTTTAGAACGAGCCTTAGAAGCTGGCGTTAACGAAGTTGCTGTATTTGGAGCAGCAAGTGAAAGCTTCAGCCAGCGCAATACCAACTGCTCCATTTCAGAAGGACTCGCGCGCTTTGAGCCTGTAGCAAAAGCCGCCTTAGACGCTGGACTGAAAGTACGAGGTTATGTGTCTGTGGTAGTAGAGTGTCCTTATGAGGGTGCAGTTTCACCTAGTGTAGTGGCACAAGTAACCGAGCAATTAATTCAGATGGGCTGTTACGAGGTATCCCTAGGTGATACCATCGGCACGGCCACACCGTCTCGTATGTTGGAAATGCTAAACGCGGTTAGTAAAAATACCCCAGTACGCCAACTAGCGGGCCATTGCCACAACACCTACGGCCAAGCACTAGCCAACGTACTCTCCATGCTAGAATCCGGTGTCACCACGTTTGATAGCTCAGTGGCAGGCTTAGGTGGTTGCCCTTACGCAAAAGGAGCTAGCGGCAACCTAGCCACAGAAGACTTGGTGTATATGTTGCATGGTTTGGGTATAACAACAGGCATCCAGCTTGATCGATTAGTACGTGTTGGCCAAAATATTAGCGACCTCTTGGGCCGCACCAACGGCTCGAACGCGGGTCAAGCATTGAACGCTTAAGCTGGTCGGTTTTAGTCAAGTTGCTGATGACTTAATTAGTTTAAATAAGCGGCCTTTAGAGCACCTATACACTCACTTATTAAGGATCAGTATGCCCCAGCCTCTCTGGCAACCTAGCCAAAGCCGTATTGAACAGACTAACCTATGGCGTTTTATACAATCTATCAACGCCTCACTTAATCTGACCATCACTGATTATCACCAATTACACCAATGGAGCATTGAGCATAGCGACCTTTTTTGGGACCAAATCTGGCAACAATGTAATATTGTAGCCAGCCACAAAGGCACAGTTATTTTACAAAATGGCGATAAAATGCCTGGTGCCCAGTGGTACCCAGAAGCCAAGCTAAATTTTGCAGCAAACCTTCTTAAATTTCGTAATTCATCTACTGCTCTTATTTTCTGCGGTGAAGATGGCGCACGCGAACAAATTAGCTATGCCGAACTCTATCAAAGAGTAGCTCAGTTGGTTGGCGGTTTAGAGAAGTACAAGCTTCAGCCAGGTGACCGCGTTGCTGGCTTTATGCCTAACGTTATCGACACAGTGGTAGCTATGCTGGCCACCGCAAGTTTAGGAGCAGTATGGAGCTCTTGCTCTCCAGACTTTGGTATTAACGGTGTGCTGGATCGTTTTGGCCAGATAGAGCCGCGTATTCTTTTCACTACAGATGGCTACTTTTATAACGGTAAAACATTAAATTCACTAGAACGCGTCGCTGGTATTGCCGCTCAGTTGCCCTCTATCGAAGCGATTGTGGTATGTGACCATGTCACCCAGTCTGCAGACTTAAGCCCACTTCACGATGCAACCCCTAATAAGGCCATACACCTTAAGGACTTTATAGACACTGATGCCACTGAGATCAATTTTGTAGACTGTAGTTTTGATGATCCGCTATATATTATGTATTCATCAGGCACTACAGGCGTACCTAAGTGCATCGTGCACGGTATCGGGGGCACGTTATTACAACACAATAAAGAACACTTTCTACATACGGACGTGAGCCCTGAGGATGTCTTTTTCTATTACACCACGTGTGGCTGGATGATGTGGAACTGGCTGGTGAGCGGCCTATCTTTAGGGTGCACTGTATTGCTCTATGATGGCTCACCTTTTAAGACCCCCAGCATTATGATGGACATGGCAGAAAGAGAAAATGTCACCATTTTTGGCACAAGTGCTAAATACATTGCGGCTATTGAAAAAGCAGGTGTTAAGCCTGCTCAAAGCCACAGCTTAGAACACTTAAATACCATTCTTTCTACAGGCTCGCCTCTGTCCCATGAAAGTTTCGATTATATTTATCGAGATGTTAAGCAGGATGTACTGCTTGCTTCAGTTTCTGGTGGCACAGATATCGTGTCTTGTTTCGCCCTAGGCTGCCCTATTCTTCCTGTTTATCGTGGTGAACTCCAATGTCGTGGTTTAGCCATGGCTGTCGATATATTTGACGACAATGGCCAACCCTTGCGCCAGACTAAGGGTGAACTAGTGTGTACCGCTCCATTCCCTTCAATGCCTATTTATTTTTGGCAAGACCACGATGGTAAGAAATACCATGATGCCTACTTTGGCCAATTCGATAACGTGTGGGCCCATGGCGATTACGGCGAAATAACCCAGCACGGCGGCGTTATAATCCATGGACGATCAGACGCTGTACTGAATCCCGGTGGCGTACGTATAGGTACCGCGGAAATCTACCGCCAAGTAGAAGTGATTGAAGATGTGTTAGAAAGTATTGTTGTGGGTCAAAACTGGCAAGATGACGTACGGGTTATTCTGTTTGTTGTTTTACGGCAAGGGTTGATACTGAACGAGGACTTAATCAAAACCATTAAACACCAGGTACGCGCCAACACTACGCCACGCCACGTACCAGCAAAGGTGGTACAAGTGGCTGAAATCCCTCGTACTATAAGCGGAAAAATTGTTGAGCTGGCCGTGCGTAAAGTCATTCATGGCGAAGAGGTTAAGAATAAAGATGCGTTGGCCAACCCCGATGTATTGGACTTGTTTGTTAACCTGCCTGAGCTTTCAAGTTAAGACAGTTTTATGCTAAACCATTGTTATGATAAATAAGCTAACGTCATTACTTAACAACAGCTCGTCAACGAACTGGAAAATCGAAGATTTTTCAGGCATTGATCAATTACATCTGGGAGGAATTCCAGCAACACTTGAGTTGCTTGATTGGCTACCTAGTGGAGTAATGGACGGTTTAGATATTGGCTGCGGCCTAGGAGGCACTAGCAGGATACTAGCCGCTATGCGCGATTATAATATGGTGGGGTTGGACCTTAATCCTCAATACATTGAAGCAGCAATATTACTTAATGAATGTATTCAACCCCAACCAAAGTGCCAATTTGTAGTGGGTAACAGCTTAAACCTACCGTTCCCCAAGCACACCTTCAACTTTGTGGTAAGCCAGCATGCTTCCATGAACATTAAGCAAAAAGAAACCTTACTTAAAGGTTTATACGGTGTTCTTAAACCTCAAGGGCATCTGTTAATTCATGAGATCATGCTACAACCCCAAGCTCGTGAGAATGATGTGCTGTACCCTACGCCATGGGCGCACAATAGAAGTGAAAGCCACTTGTGCCACTGGCCTACATTTAAGGCTTTAGCATTATCTATGGGTTTTAAAATAGATTATTTTGAGGATAATACGGAACCTGCATTGGCATGGATACGCCAAACCCGTAGGCAAAAGCTAAAGCCACTTTTTACACCATCCTTAGCTTTGGGCTCTAATGCAGCGGTTATGAGTAGCAATATATTGGGCAATATAGAAGCAGGTTACTTACAGGTTGTAAGCGCTAGGTTGTCTAAACTTTAGATTGTAAAACTAGGCAGTGCTAACTAAGCAGTGTCTTTCTCGTTCTCTTGCACTTTCTCTTTAGTGCGGTAGTGGTTAACCAAGTTAGCCAGCAACATAAGGCCCCCTCCAAAGATCACCGACACTTCCAAAGGTTCGCCGTAAAGCCACATACCTATAGCGGCAATCATTGGCAAGCGTAAAAAATCCAAACTAATGATCACACTTACATCGGCCAATTGCATAGACTTAGAAACACAATAATGTGCAGCCAACCCCGTTAACGCAACGGACATAACCCAAGGCCACATCCAAGGTTCTGGCATAGTCCAATCTGCACCAGCCATCAACGCACCTAAAGGTAACTGAATTAAGGTCATGTAAAACACCACGGTAAGCGGATGTTCAGTAGATAGCAGTGACTTGTTTAGGATAAAAGTTACAGCAAAACACAGTGCTGCAATAATCATCACTATACCACCAAAATTTAGCATGTCGGTACCCGGCTTCACAATTACCGCTACACCGATCAAACCCAATGCTACAGACGCAAACTTGCGTTTAGTGATAGTTTCGCCAAGGAATATAGCAGCAATGATTAACACCCATAGAGGCACGGTAAATTCGATTGCAAAAACCTGTGCCAAAGGCAATAAACCTATGCCCACAAGCCAGCTAAACTGACCAATAAAGTGAAACAAGTTACGCCAGAAATGGGTTTTAGTTCGCTGGCTAAACATTAACGTAGGCCGGCCTATTACATTCATAATGACCACCAAAAGCACAAAACCCACCATGCTACGAATGGCTAGTAATTCAAACTTATCAATCTGACCATCTAGCTCACGTGCGGCAATGGCCATGAGGCAAAATGAGGCGATAGCGCCCAACATCCAAAAAACAGCGCGCATGGTCGTTTCCTATGAGGGGTGGCAAGCAGATGTAGGTAAATCTGGATTCACTAGGCCAGTGCCTGTGCGGATGGCTACAAAGATATACCATCCCGTTACTGTTGCTCCCCACAAGAGACCAACAACAACGCCGGCATCCATTATCGGCCGCCAAGGCTGAGGTAGATTCACAGCGATGGTCACAAACACCAATACCATGATAAGAATGCTGTAAGAAATAATAATACGTTTCTTCGAGGCGTAGATGAAACCCATTGCATATAAAGGTGCTAAGGCTACTAGCCAAGTCTTTGGGTTTTGTTGAAGCCATATCAAACGGGCAGCAACACGGGGGGAGAATGCCTGTTGGAAACCTTTATATCCCTCAGAATAAGCCATAAATACAACCCATATCACCAGCGCTAACCAATGCCACATGTGGACAGGATAAAGGAAAAACTCTAGCGCTATGTTAGACAGGCGCGCTGCAGAGACTATCAGTAAACCGAGAACCCCAATACTGCCCCAAATAAATCCAATGCGACCTAACATTAACAATGCACCTAAACTCAAAAAATAGGCCGCATTCTAACACACAGGTCTTTCCTGTGCGCTTAAGTCGGGCCATAATAGCTGCTTGAATATTAGCCAGACTCATTCCTATGCGCCGTCGCCCTCGTCCTATCCGAAATATCGATCACTCTATCCCCTCACCTTGCATTAAAGTCTGTCAATTTAAGAAAGACGAACTCGTTTGTAAGGGCTGCTACCGCAGCCAGGATGAAGTGAGGAACTGGATGATTATGAGTAAAGAAGACAAACTAGCCAGCCTTGCCCAAGCGACGCTTAGGCAAGGCAATTCTAAAACATTAGATTAAGTCGATAAAAAACGTTTCTTACGGCGATACGGAAACACATCTTTTACCTGGCCATCTTCAATATCCCTTTGCAAAGACTTCCAATAATCTGCATCAAAAATATCACTGTGTATTTGACGGAATATTTTTGAAATCCTAGGCCTCCCTGCCAAAAACACATGGAATTCTTCTGGAAACACATCATAGGGACCTACGGAGTACCATGGTTCACTGGCGAGTTCTTGTTCAGGGTACATTGCCTCTGGAATTTTACGAAAGTTACATTCCGTTAAGTAACAAATTTCATCGTAGTCGTAAAACACCACGCGTCCGTGACGAGTAACACCAAAGTTTTTAAATAACATATCACCGGGGAATATATTGGCGGCTGCAAGTTGTTTTATGGCATTGCCATATTCGTCAATAACGTCGTACAACTGATCATCACTGGCTGTGTCAATATAGATATTAAGCGGTGTCATACGACGCTCAACGTAGAGCTGCTCGATCACCACATACTCATCAACCATTTGAATCATACTTGGTGCTACAGCAAAGAGCTCATCAATCAACTCTTGAGAAAAACGGTGTTTAGCAAATGCAAAGTGCTTAAATTCTTGAGTATCGGCCATACGACCTACTCGGTCATGGATTTTTACCAAACGGTACTTCTCTTTGACCACAGCCTTAGTCATATTTTTTGGCGGTGCAAATTTATCTTTAATGATCTTAAATACAATATCTAATGAAGGCAGGGTAAATACGCTCATCACCATGCCTTTGATACCCGGTGCAATAATAAATTGATCTTCAGAGTTATCCATGTGCTGCAGATAATCACGCATGAATACTGATTTACCGTGCTTAAAGAAACCGATATTAGTATAAATTTCTGCTAACGGTTTAGCAGGCAAAATTTGCTGCAAAAACCCTACGAACTCCGCTGGTACAGGGGCTTCTACCATAAAATAGGAGCGAGTGAAGCTGAAAATGATACTGACGTCATCAGAATCTGTAATCAACGTGTCTGTATAAATACCGTGGCCTTCATCATTCAACAAAGGGATCACAAAAGGCTGACGATGATTAGGGTTAACTAACTGCCCTACCAGATAGGCACCTTTATTTCGATAAAACACAGACTTCAAAATCTGCACCCGCGTATCTGCACTAATGGCCATGCGGAAATCGGTATTTTCTTTGATATTACGGACCAAGTTAACAACGTCCAAGCGTTTGTTAACATAAGGTACGCTGAAACTATAATCGTCCAGTATTTGATTCACCATGCCAACAACACCTCTGTCAGCAAGGTATTCACGATACATGTCCTGGGCCAACACTTTAGGTGCCGCATCTGTAGAGCTAAACAAAAACATGCGTTGTTCACGCAATGCGCGGTGCCTAAAAGTGCGGCAAAATATAGAGTTGTAAAAAGTTTCAGCTAGTTCTGGATCTGTTCGCTGGGCCATCAGCTGTTCAAATTTGGCTTTAACACCGACCCACTCACGTGCTTTTTCTTGGTCAATATTTTCGGCAATACGAAATTGATCCACTCTTTTGGTTACTTCGTTAACCATCTCACCATATAGGTCGATTCTCTGCATGCCACTTGCTTGAACGTCTTGCCATAACGCTTGCTCGAAGCGCTGCTTTGCACCAGAGGAGATATCTTCAAACTGCCTCCGGTATTCGCTAAAACCAGTGTTGATGATTTGAGCAATTTGGCTGCTTTGGTGGCTATTCAAAGACATAATAATTTCCTATGATTCAGATCGAAGCCGTTGTTGTTTAGCAATAATCTTGTCGAGTACTCGGGCCACTGCAATAAAAGCAAAAGTGCCTGTGACAAAACTCACAGCGCCAAAACCTCGGCTACAGTCCATCTTCGCTCCTGCAACGTTAGCGCTCTTGGCCCAATCCACGCTACCATCTGGTTGCGGATAATGCAGCTGTTCTGTTGAGCACACACATTCAATACGAAACCGGCTTTTAAGATTTTTGCTAAATCCGTATTGGCTGCGCAACACAGACCTTAATTTGGCAGCTAATGGATCAACTTTAGTCATGGCTAGATCTACTATTTTAACTTGGCTTGGGTCTCGCTGCCCACCTGCACCGCCTATAGTGATGATAGGTACACGCCTATGTTTACACCAAGACACCATCATAGCCTTGGCTTTGATGGAATCACAGGCGTCAATAACATAGTCGTATCCTCTATCTAAGCAGGCTTCAAGGTTATTCTCTCCAACAAATTCTTCAATCAAATTGACCATACAATGAGGGTTAATGTCCTTAATCCGCTCGGCCATAACATCAATTTTTACTTGATCAACAGTTGAGAGTAATGCCACCAATTGACGATTAATGTTGGACTCAGTTACATCATCCATATCAATCAAGGTGATCTGACCTACGCCAGAACGAGCAAGGGCCTCGGCCACCCATGTGCCCACGCCACCAATACCCACTACACAAATATGGGCCTTGCGAATCGCAGTGTAGTCTTCTACACCATATAATCTTTCGACGCCGTCGAAACCTTGTTGTTCTTGAGTCATTAATTAAATTGCATGTCTATGAAACTTAGAGGTATTGTACCTGCTTGTTACGGCATTCCACCAGAACACCAGTATATTTTAAAGATAAACTTAAGGCCTATTTTTGAGCTACCAAATTCCACAATTGCACGGCGAAGATTTAGAATTGACTCTATCAATCAAGAATAGCCACTTCATCGCTAACTTACGCCATACCGTGGGTCGAGGAGAGTGTGATATCCACTTAAACGATATGCGTAAAAAATACCCAGATGCCAGCCATCATTGCTGGGCTGTAGTAGCTGCAGCGCCTGAAAACAGTACCTTTTGGGGGTTAAGTGATGCCGGCGAGCCATCTGGAACTGCTGGAAAACCTATGTTACAAGTGCTTAGCCATTGTGGCATTGGTGAAGTGAGCGTGGTGGTTTGTCGGTACTTTGGGGGCACTAAACTTGGCACAGGGGGCTTAGTGAAAGCCTATTCTGATGCGGTAAAACTAGTTGTGGACGCTTGCCCTAGAGAAATAAAACGTCCACTTAGCCACATTAAGTTAAGCTGCCCTTATGATCTAAGTGGCCGCATAGAACATTTGTGTCAAAAACACGAGGCTGTTATTGATGAGCGGATATACGCCGACGACCTCACACTGGCCTTAGTCATACCAACAGAAAACATTATTGCCCTTAAAGAAGACCTTGGCCCTATGCCACTGGCAAATATCCTGCCGACACAGGACGTATAGTCTGCTATTAGACTTAATGCAGAGGACAAAAATCTATTTTTTAACAAACTGAGACTTAAGTTTCATAGCGCCAACACCGGGAATTTTACAATCGATGTCATGGTCGCCGTCTACAAGACGAATACCCTTCACTTTAGTGCCTACTTTAACCACTAATGAAGAGCCTTTCACTTTAAGGTCTTTAATCACCGTAACCGTGTCGCCATTCTGCAAAATATTACCGTTACTGTCACGAACTACTTTGTCATCTGTTTCATCGTCAGACCCATCCATTGCCCATTCATGAGCACATTCTGGGCATACGTATTGAGCACCATCTTCGTAGGTGTATTCAGAACTACATTTTGGACAATTAGGTAAAGCGGCCATATTGATATCTCAGTAAATGTGAAGGAAGTGACTCGATTATAAAACAATAATTCAACTCTACGAACGACCCTTCAGCGCTTTGTAATGTCTAAATTGCAAAGCACCCATGGCTGCAGTGTACATCGCAATTACAAACGTAACCCTAATACCTAAAGGATCAACAATCACTGCGTCGGCAGTGATCAGTGCAACCGTGAGCACGGTCCAGCCATAATCACCCATCACAAAGAATAATACCTCATGAGGCTTAATCTCTTGACGTAGCGATGCCACCAACAAAAGAATTCCGTTAACCATTAAAATGATGCCAATTGAGTGCATCAACATGGTCTTTTCAGTGCCTATTAGGAGGTTAACCGCATCAGTTTTAAGCAACATAGCTAAACCAAGGATTAAACACGACGCACTATTAATGCGTAACAACATATTTAAACTCATACTAACCTCGTAAACGTCTTACTTTAAAATT
>Ga0308021_10000452_pt1 | contig 19163 bp, 11 predicted proteins | sample Neamet351_FD_201296 | JGI IMG/M metagenome (GOLD analysis project Ga0308021, IMG submission 201296) | Marine microbial communities from water near the shore, Antarctic Ocean - #351 | ecosystem: Environmental > Aquatic > Marine > Unclassified | place: Southern Ocean | collected 2014-10-02
TTGCCGCAACACCTAAACCTCTTGCGTTTGCTTTAGATATTAATTCATCTATAAAGTCTTCGTTGTCAAATTGCTTTATTATTTTATCTGTAGTAATTTCGCCTTTAATGTTTCCAATAAGATGTTCCGAAAAGAATAAGTTTTTTTCTAATTGCTTCATAGCGCCAAAAGTAGCGCCTTTATATCCAAATCTAAGAAAACCACCCACACCACCTAAGCTGGAAACTATAGGGGCAGCTGGTCCAGTTAAGGTTCCTGCTAAAGCAGCTGTAGCTGCAGCTGTTCCTCCAGAAGCTAAACCATAACCTAAAGCTTCTTTTGCCACGCTTGGCACAACTATAGAACTCATTACCGTTGCCATAGATCCCATGGCCATAGGAAAACCAGCCTCTGGATTCATATACAAAGCCTTTGCTAACGCTACAAAATCATTATCACCTGTTTCTGAAAAAACTTTAAAAGAGTCGTTATAAGCTTTTACTGATTTTAATTCTTTATTATCTTTTATATTTGCGTTAGCAACCATTAAAGCTTTAGCACTTTCTTCGCTAACTCCTTCATCACTTTCAAATTCTTTCATTAAGTCAGAAGAGGCAATTTGCAAATCTATATTTTCAAGACCCTCTAAGAAAGCTCTTGAAGATTGCTCCCATATGCTTTCATCTTTTTCACCGTCAACGGTTTTACCTATAATCTTCTCTACAGAAACATTTTCTTCAGATTTATTCTCTAACTCCTCAAGTCTTTCTTTAGTAAAATTATCTTCTTTAGACATCTGCTTAGAGAACTTATTGTTCTGTAAGGATATTTTTTCATCTCTAGTTAAAGGAGTTTTGTATTTATTTTTTAGTAACTCCAAAGAACCATCTTCCGATTGTAAAGCCGTATCTTCTGTTACTGCAGGTACAACCTCCTCCACAGCAACTTCCGGCTTTCCCAGCTCGTCCTGAGGTCCAAAGTCTGGATCTTCTTGTATATCTGGATTAGCTTTTAAAAAAGTTTGAAGATCTCTACCTGTTTCTTCAGCAAATTTCTTTGCTTGCTCTTCAGTTAGTTTTTTACCGTTGAATATATACATACTAGTTAAATTGATCTGCAGTTAATACTTCTTCTTCAACCATTTCAGGTTGTACTTCTTCTTTTACAACTTCTGTAGTTTGTCCTACAGCTACAGTTGGTAGCAATGGTTTTAAACTACTAAACATAAGCTCTTGAAACTCAGCTTGTTGGTCTGCGTCTATGTTTTTACCATTAGCAGCAACTCCAAATTTAAGATCTTCTTCTTTGTTAAAATTATTTCTCCATGTTCTATTAGCGTCCTCATAGTTGTTTAATAAAGAATTAGCTCTAGCTGTAGATTTAGCTTTAGTATCGTTAATTATTTTAGCCATGTTAGCCGGTATAAATTCAGTTTGCATTTTACCGTCTTTAGAAACTTCAAGGTATTTTTTATCTAATAATAAATAAGCGTCATTATATTGTAAACTTTTGTCTATGATCGATACTTGCTTACCATCTATGTCTAAAGAGCTTGGAGTTTGTAGCATTTTTATATTCTCTGCTTTTAAATTCAATATAACACCAGGATCGTAAGCTAACCAAGTTAAAGCTGGTTTATCAACTGTCATACCATCTAGTAATGATCCAACGTATTTTAATCTTATTTCTCCATCATCACCTATGTAGTACTCTTCAGCTGCATCGTCACCTGCTAAACCATTTCTAATAGCCATAGTTTTACACCAAACCGGAGTATCTCTACCTACTAAAGCCATACCTTCGGCTTGACCTGGATTCTTAGCATCTTCTAAGCCAAAATACTCTACCATAAACATAGCATCAGTATCTTTACCAATTTCTATTATCTGGTATAACTCTGTTAAAGACTTATTTAAACTAGATAAAGCAACACCAGCATCATTTCTTTCTTCTCTTGTTCCAGCTTGAGCAACGGCAGTGTCAGCATGGTAAATACCCCATATAAGGTCATTACCTAATTTAGATAATGATGGATTATTTATGCCACCTTTTTTTATGTTTTTTAATGCTTCTTCTTGATCATCAAAAAGTCTAGCAGCTACATCTCTTTGAGTTGTGGCGGCTTCCTCCTGAGAAGCGGACATAGAAGCTTTGTTTTTTCTTATAGATTCAGCTGTATCTACCCCTAAATTATCTATAGCGCTTGTCCATAGTTCATTGGCTTCTTTACTTACAGATGTAAAATTACTTTGCTTTGCTTCCATATTTATTATCCTAATAATTTTCCAACAGCTGCGTTACCTATACCACCAACAGCACTAACTCCAGCGTTTATTGACTCAGCTTTTGCTTGAGTGGCTGAAGCTTGTTGAGCCGCTGCACCTGTTATTTGAGCTTGCTTACGGTCTAATTGTTGCATTTCTCTTTCTTCTTTTCTTCTGAATTTCAAATCTTTTGCCTGAACATCAACATCTTGCATTCTTTTAGCTTCGCCTCTTAATTCGCCTTGAACTCTTCTAGATTCGTTTAATTGAATACCTTGAACTCTTTCTTCTCCTTTAGCTGCTAGTTTCTGGTTGTTAGCCTCTTGTTGTTCTATGCTAGCGGAAACACCTTTTTTACTTTCTAATGCCATTCTAGCTAAAGCAGTAGCTCCACCGGCGCTTGCTCCTGTAGCTCTAAGAGTATCAAGAGTATTAGCTAAAGCGATATCAGCTTCTTCAACTTGCATCTCTGCAGCAGCTGTAGATACAGATAAATTAGCAAAAGGATTAGAAGCTATTGAGCTTACATCTGAAATCATAGCAGATAAATCTGTTACTCCTTCGTAGGGATTAATTATATCTTGTCTACTATTCTCAAGTTCTTCAAGTTCACCTGTTAATCTGTTTTTGGTGTTACGCGCTCTTCTCTCTGATTTGCCTGCAGAAATAGCACCTATAGCACTACCTGCTACCGACGCTACCGCGGATGCACCTGCAATTATTCCTGCTGTTATTAATCCCATTTATATTATGTTTTTTGATATTTCGTAAGATGGTTTTTCATCTATAGTATAATTTAAACTTTTATGTATTTTCATTAAACTTTCATTTCTGCCTATACTTATAACAGCCTCGCAACCGCTTATTTTAGCGATATATTCTAAACCAGATATAAGTAATTTAGTAGCTTCTTTTCTATCGCTTTCTCTGTAATCAGCATTAGAAACTATCCATTCCATCCATCCTATCTTAGAGTTTGTGGTATAGATAAAACCAGCTATAATAGCTGTTCCATTTTTTTCAACTATAAGTCCACCTGTTCCATTTTCAGGTAATAATTCTTTAGTTGGATGCGTTTGCCATTCAGGCCACATTTTCCAAAGACCAACTAAAGTATCCCAATCAGATTCTTTTAATTTACGTACACTTAATTCCATTTAATTTAATTTAATATGATGATTCTACATATTGTGAAGAGACTGCAAATAATTCTTTCATTCCACCTGGATCAGTAACAGAATCAGTTGCCATTGTAACTGTTGCAAAATAACCTTTTATCCCGGTCATAGCGTTGCCCCAAATAACTTCACCTGCCGCAGCTGGACTATTATTTATAAGGTTTGCCATATACTTATTTTCTTTTCTATCAAAACCAGCATGATAAATAGGTGGTATCAACTGAGTGGTGCCAGTTCCATACTCATTACCAAGACTATCGTAAGAACCTTGATTATAACTGTAGACTTTTATAGGTAGAGCATTTCCATTACTATCAACAGATCCAACTGTGTCTTGAGTATTAGCCACGCTGTTTAATTTATTTGGTGTATTTACACCTGTAAGATCCGACACAAATGAATCAACTTGCCATCCATTGCCGCCTTCATAGTTTACTGTTTTAAATACTTTAGATACGCTAACCTTTGGGTTAAATATAAAAGTTATGCTAGATTTTTGAGATTGTCCATAAAAAACACCTCTAATAGGAGAAGTTCCGCCTCTAACTGGCGCTGTATAATGCTTATATAAAGATCCGTTTATTGTTGAAAAGTAATTGTTTTTTATGCTAACAACTTGGTCTGGATTGTAACTAAAAAAACTAGGAAAACCATTAACACTATCGTCAAAAGATAAAGTTTTGTAACTTATTCCCTCTACTGAAGACCGTAAAGATAATACATATTGTTTATTATGTATATCCCAGCCACCAATAGCTTTTCCAGGATCTGAACTATTTGCATCTAAAGACCCTAATTCATCTCTAAAGAAGTCAGCCATACCATAACCAGATATTTCTGTAATACCATCTTTAGACAGTCTTAAAACAACTCCTCTATCTTTGTCTGTAAAGTATTTTCTATATCCATAAGCAGCAAAGCTTTCGGGGTTTCTACTTATACCGTAATTACCGCCATAAGGCTGCAATGTACCTATGACCAAATTAGAAGAAGTAACAGTTCCTCCACCTTCAGCTGAGTATATAGCGTCTTTATCAATCAAAGCTCTACTTACTTTAGATTCTTGAAATATAGTTAAATTAGAATCTTCAGCATAAATTCTCTGTATTGATCCATTAGATGGATCGGCACTTTTAACAATGTCTTCACCTATAGAAAAAACATTAGTATCATTTACGCCTGTTCTAGAATTAAATATTCCAGAATATATCATAGAACTTGATCTAATAGAGGCATTAGGATTGTCTTCAACTAAATAAGCTTTAACTCCTAATTGCACTGTAGTGTTATTGTATCCTCCTCTTATTCTAGCTTCTTCTATTCCCCAGTTTAAATCATTTGTTAATGGAAGACCTTGACCGTTAACAACTTGAGGCCAAGCGCCGGCAGTACCAGCTGCAACGCCTCTAGAACCTCCCCAAGAAGGAAGACCTACAGCGTCGTCATTTAAAACTTTTCTAAGTTTAAAGCTATTGAAATATTTAACTTCTATTACTCCCATATTATATTATCACATGTTATTTTTAAATATACCTATAATTATCCACCTATTGTTTCTTTATTCACGGTAGAAGGTTCTGCTGTTTTTGGTACTTTTAACCCTGTTGAACTAAACTGAGCAACCCATCTTCTATTTGTGCTATTTCCATACAATATATTATTAGGCGTTACCATGTCTGTTCCTATTGATCTTGTTCCAGGATTATTAGTTCCAAATTTAGCATGAAAATTTTCGGAGTCATTATTTACATCACCTACCGGTTCATAGCTATGCCATTTATTGTTTTCTAAAAAACCGTAAACCTCTCTAAGTTCAGATGTTGTATATAGTTGAGTTATATACTTTGCAGACCATTCTTTCGCCCAAACTGGATTATTGCCTGGAATTTGACCTGAAGCGGTTTGAGCGTCATCACTATTTACATTACTTACTTTATATTGATAAGCGGTTTCGTTTGTCTGATTAGTTTTTGGGTAATAAAAATCTCCATAAGAAACTTTAATTTCTGGCGTAAAGAGCGTTTGTTGTGATCCGTTCTTTTTTGCAAACGTGGCCATGTTATTAGAATTTTCTACCGTTGGCAAAACACTCCTGCCGCTTGGAGAATTGTTAGCTGATTGAGGGTATTTTATTAAAATTCTGTATTCTCCGAATTTATCATTTAAAACATCGCTATAGCTTTGGTCTTTTCCAAAAACAAAAGTTTTTGAAAGAACAGCCCAAGGCTGTCTAAATCTTTCAAAAGAAGTTCTAGCACTTAGCGAATAAGCAGCAGCTATAGCCACGTCTTTGGTGTCTATATTTAACGAACTAATAGGTAAACCTAAAGAATCTGAAGTTTGTCCAGCCTCTTTGTTTCTTATGAAACCTGTGTTTAAAAAATTTCTATAAACTTCATTTCCATTATTGTTAGGATATATTTGATTTCCCTGTACACCACCAATTCTACATTCAGCTCCCTCTACATCTGTAGCTGTGATCCATTCTTCAGCAGGACTAGCTCTATATTGAAAATAACCAAACCAAGCTACGCCATATTGTATCTCTAAAGTTGGAAAATCAACAGGAATTTGACTACCTGTTTCGGGCTGCACATAAGCGAAATTAGCATATCTAAAATTAACAGTAAGGTAAGCAGTTCCTTTGGTTAAAGTAGAATCATTTACGTTTTTAGATTTGTAATTATTATTACCAAAAGTATATGGACGACTTTCGGAATCCAAACTATTTGGACTATTTTCAGATTTAGAAATACTACCGGAAGTTGGATTTAATACAAAATAATTAGACGGTATTTCAGTTCCATCAATAGGAGCCTTACTGTTTGGTTGCTGCGCATTTTCTTCGCTATTTAAACCAGGAATTGTTGATTCTATTAAACTTGCATTTGCAAAATCACCCCAATAAACTCCAGTTGATTGAATTCCATTTGCTATTCGTTTTTCTAGAGATGATCCAAAGTCAACGTCAATTTGATCTGCTCCAAATATAGCTTTTAAAGCATAAGATTTAGATTTAGATCCAGGAATTCCAGAACCTTCGTTACCACCCGCATCTTTTATGGTTAATGTAAAATCGTAACCTCCAGAAACATTTCCAGTTTTCTCATATAACTTACCATCTTGATCTATAGTTAAAGAAGATAAAGTAGAACTAATTGACCACACTAAACCTATTTGGTTATCGTTGTCAACTATAGCTCCATTTTTACCTGTAAAACTAGCTATAGGAATTTCAAAATCTGTTCTATCTTGTACAGAAACATTGTTTGGGTTGTTAACTAAAGGTTCTGAATTTAATAAATATAAAGATTGTGTAGTGGTTGTTTCCCCTGAAATTTCACCCGCTTGAGTTTCTCCTGATACTCTAAATGTAAAGTTGTATTTATTGTCATTTAAAGTAGGAACAAAAACTTGAGGGTTTTTTATTGTAATATTATATTGATCAAAACCACCCGCATTTGTTTTTACAAGCAACGGCGAATTAAAAAGATTATCTTTAATGTCTGTATTACTATTTCCTCTAGTTACAGAAAGCAATTCCATGGTGCTAGTAGATAACGCTTGAGGACCAAGTGCATTTTGAAAAGTAGGTATAAACGGAATTGCAGTTAAATTAGAGCCAGCGCCACTACTTTCAAACCAATTAGAAGTAAAGTTTTGAAAGCCATTAACTGTAGTGTCTTCACCTGCTATGGCATTTAAATCGCTTATTAAACCAGAGCTCGATGTTTCCCAGAAAATATCTAAAAGAGACTCTACAGGTGACGTTTCGAATACACCTAATAATATTTTATATGTAGATGCAAGAACGGCGGCTTGTAACGAACCTATTGGCAGCGGAAGAGTTGATGTAGCTGGAGGAATTGGAAACTTTACGTTACCTTGAGATATTCTAGCTATGTATGGATTTGTTTCTGTTTGATATACTGTAGCCGAATTTGACGAAGTAGCTGGAGCTATAGCTTCAAATAGATTATTTTGTTCAGATATAGTGACAACAGTTTGAGAATTGATTTGAGGATAATAAGGTGTTGTAACCGTTGGGGTTGCTGATCTGTTAGGCGTAACTCTACCAAATAATTCAACCTCACTTCCATATTGTTTTTGCTCTGGTCCTACTTCTGTTAAGTTTCTAGGAACTTTATTTATATTATCACCTATAAGGGTTATATGTGCTATAGTTCCCTGCGGATCAGGTGGAGTGCCAACAACAGGTGGATCAGCCTGAACTATATTAGGATAACCATCTAATATACCGGGCAAATAAACATTATAGTATTCTTGTTCAGTTTGTTTTACAACAATTTTATAAGAATACCAACCTAAAGGATTGTATGTTGAACTATTGACATCACTGTTGTAAAGACCAGGCCATCCAAAAACGTCAGAAGTTGCGCTTATTGGATTATTTATTAATACTTTTAAAGAATCTCCAGGCTTTGAGTTAACTGTATTTTGTCCAGTTCCAGGGTCTGGATTATACTCATGATAATATGTTGAACCTCCATATATATTACCTTCACTATCGGGTCTAGATGTAATGCTTACGGGAGATAATATTGTTGTTGATTGTCTTCCGTATCTATCAGACAAAACAAACCCTACTTGATAGTTTCTATTTTGTTTCACCGTGTGCTCAGGATACTCTACTATACTTGTTGTCCAACTAGATTTAGAAGCTGTTGGATCTGTACTAAAAGCAAACTTAGGCGTAACAGCAACGTCATAATCTATAAAAGAAGGTGGAGTGTGTTTGTCTTGAAAATTACTATATACAATTCTATTACTAATAACTTCTTGACCTAAAGCCTTTACAGGAACTTTATCGTAAACTCTTATTATTTCGCTTTCTGGTAAAGTTTTGTATGGTTTTCTTGATTGATAGTCATATAAATAAGAAAAATCAGTAGATTTAGAAAAATCACTAGATCTTATTGATTCTAAAACTTTTACGTTTAAAGAATCAGACTCTTTGTACAGAATATCAATTTCTAATACCGCTAATTTAGCCGTTAGTTCAGAACCTATATAAGGTAAAGGTATCACTAACCCAACGCTATTAACTTTGTTCTCCATAAAACGAACAATAGTACTTCTGTATGTGTTATCTTCATCACCAGATAAAAAATAACCATCTTGTTTTGGTATAAAAGCCTCTTGTGTAAACGGCGCCATTATAGAGTATTCTCCATCTAAGAATTTAAATCTATAACTAAAAGATACAAATTTATCTTCTAAAAAATCAGGATCTCCAGGCCATGCTGAATTGTAATATGGATTAGCGGTTCCGTCTGGAAGATTTTGAGAAACAACATCTTTAAGTGTCGTGTTTGCAGTTCCTGAGTTTTCAGCTATATAAAGATCTATAGCTTGATAAGGATTATATTTAGCTACAGATATTAAATCTTCTTTATCGTAGTAAGAAGAACTACCTAAAGCATCTGTTATGTTTATTACTCTTGGCTGGTTTCTATTGTCTGTCCAAAAAAGTAAATCTTCTAATACGTTTATACCGTAAATTGGACTTTGTTGGCTAAAATTTAAAAAAGAACCCTGTACTAATAACGTAGGAGTATTATCGTCACTATTATATGAATATATAAAATTACGTGCAGTTGAAGAATAAGAACTCACTGCATTAGTTGTTAAAAATATGTATATATTAGAAGAGTTTGTGTCAGATAGTAAGCCTATAGACTTTAAAACACCTCCACTTCCTGGAGCTATAATGTTAAAATCAACAGCTAATAAATTTCCAACGGCATTTTCTAAAGCACCTACGTCTTCGCCTTCTGATTTACTAACTTGTATATTTTGTCCGTCTCTATATTCACCAGATGGCAGTAATCTACTATCCAGGTCTTTATTCATTTTAGACTTTATAAAAGCATTTTTAACTTCAGCCATTCAATTTAGTATTTAATCCATTTAGATTTACCTCGAGCAATCTGAACAAACTCATTTAATTTTATATTTGATAATCTAATCTTAGCGTTTCTAAGTTTAGCACTTTTTTCACGTCTTAATCTCTGTATAACATACTCAGGCTGATTAACTCTAGTGGCTAAAATAGCATGACTAATATGAGCATATAAAGCTTCTTCGGCTAGTTTAGGTATTTTCATATCAGCATCATAGCCTAAACCATCTGATATATATTCTAAAATTATAAGCTTATTAGCAAGATCGCTAGAAAAAGACATTTTACCATTTCTATCGTTTATAGTAAACCACCCGTTAACTTGAGCCGTTTCAGGCTGTAAACCATATCTTTGACCAAAGTAATTATCTCCGTACATACCACCGTAACCTAAGCCATCTGATAATAACATGCCTGTTAAATTGCTCTGAGCTGCATTGATCTGTTCTAGGTTATTAGTAGCCCATCTTTCTTCAGTTATAGACGTAGTATCTATGTTATTGCCTACATTATCTTGTATTGGAATACCTTGATTGTCTTGACCGGGTATTTCATATGGATTTGAAGTTAAAGTTGTAGGATATATAATATGTTTTATTCCTTGACCATCAATCCAAGACACATTTACGTAATTAACGTAGTCTTGAGGAAGAGGTACGCTAAGATTAGCAGGAATATTTAATTCTTGAGAGCGTATACTTTTTAATGTATCATAACTGAATTCTTGTAATCCTCTTTTAGCAAAGAATATTACGTCAGTAGTCTTAACGCTAGGTATTAATTTTCCCGCGCCAACATAACCAACCATAAAGTTTGTTATAACATCTTCTAGAGTAGTGTAAGAATAACCTCCATAATTATTTTCAACAACATCACCAAAAGCATCTCTGTCTCCGTATTCACCACCGTATTGGCTAAGAAGTTGAACAACAAACCAATCATTTCCTGTTACAGCGCCTGTTATTGTTATTTCATTATTTAAAACTGTGTACGCAGATGTATATTCTGAAAAAGATCCAGGAGCTCCATCATCACTTTTGTATAATCTAAAGTTATTTAAATTATAACCAGCAGTAGTTGGATCGAAATTGCCAAAAACTAAATCAGTATCAAACGTAGTCGCTAGCTTAGAATTAGCTATAGGAGCTTGAAACGTTTGAGAACCAGCATAATACTGTGCATTAGTTTCGGTTATTAAACCGTTATTAGGTGTAGCCATTTGTTAACTTTTTTTATTTACTTCATCAGCTTGAACCTGTGCTGCAGCTGCTTGAACTATTTGAGGATCTCTTATTACTATTCCAGCGTATAACAAAACTTTTAATATAACTTCACTTTGCTCTGATTCGTGTAATTCAAAATCTACAGAATTTGCAGCAACATTCTGGTATTGACCTAGTCCACCAACATCAAATGCCCAGACTATGTTATTGGGTTTTCTTATGTAGTCAACTTTTATTCTATCAACTATGCTTGTAGGTTTTACAAATAATTTTTGATTTTCATAAAGATAAGCTGGATTTATAGTGCTAGGTTTTGTAAGTTTAGATTGATTAGCATAATAGAACTCATGCCTGTCAAGTCTTTGAACAATTTTTTCATCATTATAAAGTACGTTTCCTAATCTATAAAAATCAACAAAACTTCCATAAGCATCAAGCCCTGGTAGTACAAAATATGATAGGCCACCAACAGTAGTATATGTTGCGTCGCCGAATGTTTTAAAAATAGCTAATTTTTCATCAATATTTTCTTGCCTATCTGCATAGTCTGTATCTGCTTGAGGTACACGTAACTGCTGATTAAGATCATCAAAGTATTTTTCAAATACTTCTAACTGTACTTGTGTTGCTACCGAATTAAATTCAGTCGGGGTCATATAACCACGCTGCTCTTTGTTTAGTATCAATAAAACAGTTTGATATACTGTGTTTACGTTTATAGCCATTTGTTATTATTATTAAAATAAAGGAGGCTCGCGCCTCCCTTATAATATTACATGTTAAGAGAACTTTTTCTCTATAGACTGGAATACTTGTATACCTTCGTCTGTTTTGAAGAAAGATGCCATAGCTGAGTATGGATTTTCATCAAAAGGTATTGTCATTAATTTACGTCCATTAGATGCCCAAGTAAATGTTCTTTGATCGTCAGCAAGTTTTATAATATTTGCTTCAGTTGCTCTAATGGCAAAATTTCTAAGTTGAACATTATCATCGTTAGCTAGATCTAAGAACAGTTTAGGATTATACTTAGCAAATAAGAATAAGTCTCTTTTAAGTTCCTTAGAACTCATGTCTGACACTTTAGATCCTAACTCTACACGCAGTATTGCTTCACATTGATCAATGTCAATGTTTTTAGCAACGTTTAAAGCCTCTAACTCCATCTCTAATTCAAATAAATCATCTTTAGCATCTTCTTGAATATCTTGCTCTGTATACAGTATACTTAAAAGCGGGTGATATAAAGATAATATTTTTTGAAGTGCTTGATTTTCTTTAGTAACTAATAAACTTCCTTCTTTAAATCTAATATGGCCAAGCGTAGCTTCGCCAGCTTGTTCGTCTTTAAATGGAGAGTTTTGATTAGTTGCATATCTAACTTCTCTTTGTTCGTTTTTTTCAGCGTCATACCACAATAGTGGATGCCTTGCTGTATGTTTTGAAGGTATTTTTAATGTTAAAGGATTATGAGGTCCTTTTAAAAAATAAGTTCTGTCTTTTATTTCCCAAGACGAATCTTGAATTGTTTGTTTTTTAGCCATAATATAATATAATTTGATATTTAATAAGAGTAGAAGTTACCCTCGTCAGTTCAACGAGGGTAAATCTACTAGAGTAATTACACTCCTTTGAATAATACAAAGTTGTTAGCAGCTTGCACTACTAAACATCTTTCAGATAAGAAGTTAACTTCCATTGCATCAAGAGTACTTGTGAAAGCACCACCTGCTGATCCAGTTAACCAAGACTTCATACGACGATCTTCTGTTTGAGAAGCTCTGTATCGCACGTGTAAAAATGGTCTACGGATGTTAGTTCCTAAAATTTGATCGTATACTGTAGAAGTTCCAGCTGGCACTAAGATACCTTCGATAGAAGATGGTCCCGTTTGCGCGCCACGAGTAGAAGCGTCATTTAAGTATTTCCAGTCAGTTTTATAGAAGTCATAAGATCCTCTGCGGAAACCACTAAATCCAAGATTTAATGCCATTTCTTCAGAATTTTCAAATAATCCATAAGCAGTACCACCTTGAGATCCTTGAGATACAGCACTTAGCATGTTATCAAATTCTAGTGAAGTTGAACGTTGTAAAAACAACATGTTTTCTTCAATAGCTCCTTGAGTATCTAAGTTTTTCAAAATCTCATCAAAGTCATCAATTCCGCTTGCGCCACTAAATCCAACTTCAACATTACCTCTAGACTGTACAGCAGCAAATAAACCTTGAGTACCTTTAAACGTAGCTGCTAAAGCTGCTGATCCTGCCGCTGCAAGCTCACCTTCAATAACACTCATTTCTAAGTAATCTTCAAAACGTAAGCGAGTTTCAGATTCAGCTTTTAAATACCATAAGTATCCAGAAGTACCATCTTCAGTAGCAACTTCTACCCAACCGATCTGAGCCATGTCAGAACCATTGATAGTATAAGTATTACGAATGATGATAGGTGAATTAGAAAACTGAGTAAATGAAGGATCAATACTGATGTTAGTAGTTCCAACAGCTGGATTAACACCACCTGCTACAGAATTAGTTGTTTGAGATCCTTTATTAAATTCAGAACCGTATACAAAAATCTTAACGATAGCACCTAAACCAGCTGTGTTTGCAGCAGTATAAGGAGCAACTGTTAATTGACCAGCAGTAGCGGCTCCAGGAGCAGCTAAGCTACTAGCTGTAACGATACATTTTAATTCTTGACCAGCTCCATCCATAGCAACTATAGTTTGCCCTGGAGATACTACGTTAGTAATAGCCGGAAGACCAGCTGCAGCTACACGAACAGGAATAACAAGTACGTTAGCGCCTGCATTACCTACATTATCATAAGAGATATGTAGTCTGTTTTGTTCTGACCAAATAACTTGATCTGATGTCATTGGCATTTCAGCTCCAACCATACGTAAGAATCCAGAAAGAGTTCTATTTCCGTAACGTTCTACTTCTTGTTCGTAGATCTCAGGTAGATACTGTTGTGCGAAATCATTGGCGTTAGCGCCGCCTGTGTTAAATGCTAAATAGTTTGTCGCTAACAGTTGTTGTTGTTGCGATGGTACTATCGAACCGAATTGTGGACTTAAAGCCATAATAGTTTAATTTTAATTGTTAAATTTTCTTGTTTTAATCTTAAGCTTTGAAGAATCAAGACCGCTAATTGCTTTCACTTTCAATCCATTAACAAATACATTACCATCTTGCGTTTTGCGAGGCTCTGTACTTATGTTTTTAGATTTAGCTAGTTGACTTTTAATCGCGTCAGTTTTACCTTGTTCATAAAAGTGTTGCGCTATAGTGTCAGCGTTTCGCGCTGCGTATAAAGCTTTGTGATAACCTTTCGTATCAACAACTTCTCCCTTGTCATTTAAGAACGTCTTAATGAATGTAGAAATGTCTTTTTGACTATCTCCAACCTTAACTGGATCCTTGATACCATATCTAAACTTTTTCTCTCCAACTTTAAAATCAAAACCTTTGAAATTGCTGTTAAGAAGTTCGTCTGTTTGGCCGTGGAACTTGTTTTGGTTAACTTTACTGAGCTCTTGCTCTTCGTTGTATCGGTTGAAAAAATCTGTAGCTTTTTGCTGCTCTTGATTTACTCCAGGTCTCAACTTGATCTCTGCATAGTATTCATCTTTAAGCGAACTCAAATAGCTTTTAGCTTTTGCAACTTCTTCTTTATATGCGAGTTTCTTTTTACGGATATCTCGCGCTTCATCTAAATCCTCATCAAAATTAAAATTATCTTCAATTACAAAGTCAATTTCTTCTGAATCTAAATGTGGTTTAGCTTGTTTATAGTATTCTTTTAATAATGCCTCTCCATCTACATTACTGTAGTCTGCGTTTAATCTTGCATAGTCATCTATAGTACCACCTGTCTCTTTCATGAAAGAAACTAATTTTTCTAGATTTTCTGGAACATCTTGTGTTTCAGCTTGCGGTAATACTTCTTTTTGTTCCTGTGAGGTAGTGGCGTTTTCAGTGCCTCCAACCATTGTGATCTCTTCAGAACTATTGTCTTCATCTTCTATTAATTCTAAAGGTGATTCTACTTCTTCATTTTTGATTTCAATCTTAGTAATCTCGCCGGACTGCTGTACTTGTTCTCCCACTTTAGGTATATCTCCGGTTTGTTTATCATCAACCACTGCTTCTGTTTCTCCGATCGGAATGGCATCTTCTGTTGGTTTTTTAGTTAAATCTACTTTGGTGATTTCTGGAACAGTATCCATGTCTTTGTACTTAGGCATGTGATGCTTAACTTTAAATTCACCTTCTTGTTTTACTTGTTCTGACATAATATAATATAATAAAATTAATAATTCACTATCTTGGCGTAAACTGCTCTAGTCCAAATCCATCTAGATTATCATTACCTGCTGATTCAAAATTCTTAGGTAATAAATCGTTTTGTCTTTGATCTATCAGTTCGCTTTGTTGTGTACCTTGCATTTGTAGTCTTTGATCTTTTCGATCTTCTATTTGTGCTTCTTTTTGTGTATCCGCTTTGGCTCTCATTTCAGCTAACTTAATTTGATACGAAAACTCTTCAGCCATTAAACCTCTTTTTATTTGAGCCTCTTGCTCCATTCGTTCAATTTCAAATTGTGATTTAGCTTGTTCTATTTGAACTGTTGTTTGAGCTAATGCTTGTTGTTTCTGCACCTCTGCAGCTGCTGCTTTTTCTGCAGACTCACTATTAGCTTGAGCCTGTGCTTGAATGTTTTCCATTTGAGCAGCTCTTTCAGCAGCTTCATTTTCAGCTTGTCTAAACTTAAGCAATGTATTAGCTAGCTTTATATTCTGTATATTTCTTATATCTATAGCGTCAGCTAGTTTTATACTTCCAGCTTGTAGTGCTATTTGTATACTTTTTTCTAATTGAGCTTTATCTTCTTCATCTGGCTCTAAATCTAAAAATATTCCAAAGTCATGTAAAGACAATGAGTCTATTTCTTGAAGAGTAGCGACATTGAAAGCATTTATACTGTTTAATAAAGAAGCTTTAGTTAAAGGAAACTGAAGCATATCACTAACTCTTAAACTAACGTTTTCACAAGAGCGTATAGTTAGATACATTAAAGACTGTAATATATGTCTTGTAGCTGTATTAGAATTAGCTGCTGCTAGTTTTTGCAAACCAACTAGTGCGTTTTTATCTGGAGAGCTACCGTCTCTAGCTTCATTAAGCCCGGTTACATCGCGTATCATTTGTAAGTAATATTGATACGTTTGTATCATGGCTTGTATCTTAGATATACCTGAAGAACTTTGAAGTTCTTGAATAGGTATTTTACCTCTATTCATTTCGCCATCTTGAGTGAGCGATCTACCTACTATTGTACCTGTTTGGAAGTACATGTTTAATGCTTCTGCTGCGTTATAGTTTGTTCCGTTACCTAAATCAACTTCAGCTAAACCATCAACGTCTACATATACTCCATCTGGAACTAGTCTAGCTAGCACTTGCTGTAGTTTAAGATGCGTTAATTGAATCATATCAGCAAAACCAGTTGTTCTACTTACTATAGACTCTATACGTCCTTGATACATTCTAGGAGCAGATATAACATAATTCATGTTAACCTTTGTAGTATCGCCGTAAGGTCGTGTCATGTTTTCAGACAATTCCCATTTAAGTATACTATCACCCATACCTAGTATTTTTGCTCCTGTGTATAAAACCTCTATAGATCTTGAAGCTCTTTCAAAGTTATCACTAGGTGGTGGATTAAAAGTATCTTGCTTTTCTAAGATTTTTTCTAGTCCTTGCTCTGTTTGTTTTATTTTAAATACTTGATCTTGATATGTCTTGTATTCAAAGAATAATACTTGATGTTGATTAACATCACTATTAACCTGCCAATCGCTTTGAGCATAGTTTTGGCGGCCTGGATATTTCTGTATTCTTTCTAGCTCTTCATCTGTTAAGTCTGGAAACAATTTTTTTATTTCTGGAAGAGTTATACTCTTTATTTCTCCAACATAGTATATGTCTTCAAAATTAGGATCATCTGTAGCTGAATAAACTAGATTAGCTGGATTCACATAGTCTATAGTAATTCCTTCAGCTAAATTAAAACTAGTCTTAACAGCTGATATACCTAAAACTGTTAAATCATAAGCTAATCTTTTTTTAGTTTCGTCAAATTTATTTGAATCAAGAACATTGTTTATAACTTCTTCTTCAGCTATCTCAATGCTCTGCTTATAATTTAGTTGCATATATAGATCTAACTCATCTTGGTCTTTAGGAAGATTATCGGGATCTGTTGAGGCAAAGAAATTTTGACCTGTTGCTTGAGATAGTTTTTCTATCGCTGCTTTGTTTTTAATGTCACGCATGGCATTAGAAGCAAAATCAGTACGTTGTTTTAACGCAAATGGATCAGAGGCAAATGAATTTAATTCATATCCCTTTTCAGTCATACCATTAACTACGATATCTACAAACTTAGATAGCACAGGTATTGGTTTCCAGTCTAAATTTAAATAAGACAAATCACCATTATTTGACAATTCGTCCTTATATTTCTGCACAGGTTGTTCACCTCTAGCGTATAATCTTAGTCTATTAAAGTTCTGGAAATTATAGGAAAACCTATTCTGTCCACTGTTATTTCTAAACCACTCTTGTTCAATAGCGTTTCCAACAGCTAAACCATATTCAAATGATTTCTTTTCTTCTTCAGGTACCACCTGATCTGGAAAGATGCTATTATTATTAGTATAGACCATTTATTATATTATTTTTGAATTTTCACCTGTATTATTATATTTTCTAAAACCTAAAGACACTTTTGATATAACTCTTTGTGCTACAGGCGTATATCTATTTTTATTGCAAGCCATTATAGCTAAACCTGAGCTTATAGAAGCATCATGTTTTGTTCTGTTGTTTATATTGAACTTTTCCCAGTCTTCTAATGTTCTTTGAAAATACATGTTACCATAACCTTGATCTTGTACGCCTATATGGTGTTCTATATAATCTTCTATTGCAGCAGCGTGAGCTTGTTTTATATCCTCACTTGAGTTAGGTATTCCACCTATTTCTCTTTCGGTAACAGATAATTTATGCATGACCTTGTCTGGTCTATTCATAGAGTAACCTCTGTAACCTCTTCTTTTTATATAATACAAAAGTCTAGGTTTATTATTCTCTGCTAATATTGGCATACCATAAAAAACCAAAGCCATTAAAACGTCTTCAAAAAACATTTCAGCAGTTTGTGGTCTAGCTATGTATTCTAAAAAGAATAAATTAGGAGGAACGTCTTCCATTGAAAACTTAGTTAAACCATGTAAAGCACCGTTGGATCCTCTACCATCTACCGTTCCTGATATGTCATAACTATCACAGCCAAATGCGCCACAATGATCATTACCTGGATATTTTGTATTGTTTTTTAATATATACTTATTCTGCAAATTACTTGGAGGAACCCAACTAACGAAAAATCTACCATTTTTACTTGGTAAAAACATCACCCTAGTATCTTTAATCCCACCTTCCCATTGAAAATTACCCTGCGTAACAACATTAGTGTTACGAAGATCTTCATTATAGTCTATTTGCTCGTATATTTTAGTTAAATTAAACAAAGCTTGCTTAGCTTCATCTCTAAAAGCATGCTTAGTTGTTCTTGGAAATTGTCTATAGTATTCATTTAAACCGTCTTGATCTGTTTTCAAACCATCAACTTCATTCTCCCAATGCGATATAACACCTATATCTATGTCTTCTCCATCAATACCTTTAATTGGTTTTTTCGGAGTGTCGAATACAGGAAATCCATGAGTATCAATGTATCCTTCGTAGTTCCATTCCATAGGTATGAACAAACTATATAGTCCTGAACTAGTCTGTCCATTGCGGTTTCTTTCGGTGACGTCCGAAGCTTCGTATAGTTTCTTAAAATTTGCTCCACCTTTATCTAATGCGTTTGAGGTAGAACCCATCATACATTTTCCTACTATTTTTCTACCTAATCTTAAAGTTGTTTTCGTGACCCTCCAGTTGTTGAGGATGTTGTCCGGTCTCTCCCATTTACCCGATTCATCGTGGACGAGGAGCTTGAGTTTCTCTCCGTCGTACGAGTTGTCACCGGTATTCTTCCAGTCGATCGTGGTGTCGAGACCGTCTTGTATCTCCTCGCTGGCCTCTTTAATCGAGTTTCTCGTGAGCCGCTTAGACGGTACTTTGTAGGATAACTCCGTCTTTGGTCTTTCCATACCGTCTTGTACGGGCTTGAAAAAGAACGGGTAGTTAAGTGATATGGGTACAACCTTGTCCGTAAACATCTTCTTAGCATCAGCTCCCGATTTAGAGAGTATCCCAAACCTAGCATCTCTTGATATTGTAGCGAGGTTAACAGTGTCTGCGGATGCCATGAATGAGAATCCAGAACGCCTGTTCTTAAGATAGCACATTCCGTAACTACGATTGTCTGCCTTGCAAGCTTCCCAGAATATATAGAATAATCTGTTTGACTCCCTAAAGTCTGCTGACCCCACATCAATTTTAGTCCACTGCAAGTACATGTACTGAGTACCAGTAATATAAGTAGGAATACCTTTGTTGTAGTACC
>Ga0308021_10000453_pt1 | contig 19151 bp, 19 predicted proteins | sample Neamet351_FD_201296 | JGI IMG/M metagenome (GOLD analysis project Ga0308021, IMG submission 201296) | Marine microbial communities from water near the shore, Antarctic Ocean - #351 | ecosystem: Environmental > Aquatic > Marine > Unclassified | place: Southern Ocean | collected 2014-10-02
AACAATGAATGCTGATCAGATCATAGCCCATCTCAAGTTGGAACCACATCCCGAAGGGGGCTGGTTTCGGCAAACTTGGGCAGCTGATACCCCCGGGCGCCCATCAGGAACTTGCATATATTTCCTATTAAAAGCAGGGGTTTCCTCAGCTTGGCATAGGGTGGATGCCGGTGAAGTTTGGCACTATTACTCAGGCTCACCACTGATCTTACGCCGCGCTGCAACCCTCGATGGCCCAGCCTATGACTCAGTTTTGGGACCAGATTTAGCAGCTGGGCAATTTCCACAATTATTAGTTGAAGCAGGATACTGGCAAGCTGCACACAGCACGGGCGAATATACGCTTGTGGGGTGTACCGTCAGCCCTGGATTCGAGTTTGCAGGGTTTGAGTTGATCACACCAGGTTTCGAAATCCCAATATAAGCAGTTAAGCGGGACTGATTGTACCACCGTATAGTGGCTGGGACACGCCTGTCGTGCGTGGAAATGAGGTCGGAAAACCCCGTGCGACCCTAGCGGCTAGATATGCAAAAGCTTGCGCCTCAACCATATCTCCATCGAACCCCATATCGTCGATATCTTGAACGGTCATGGGCAAAGCGACTTTCAGCAATCGCATCAGCTCGCAGTTTTTGCGCCCACCACCCGTTATCCACATTTGCTGTGGTACCACTGGCATATGGTCAAGTGCTGCCACCACACCGGCCACAATGATGGCCGTCAGCGTTGCAGCTGCATCCTGCGCACTCAATTCCGCCACCAAACCAGCAATATAGGGGAAATCCCCCCTATCCAAAGATTTGGGAACAGGCTGTATAAAATAATTATCACGTAAAAACTGATCCAAGATTGTCAAATCAGGGCAGCCTTGTGCTGCAAGCGATCCACAATCATCATATGCCAGTCCCATTTTGAAAGTCATATAATCATTCAAAGGTGCATTGGCTGGACCTGTATCAAAGGCCAAAATTCCCATTTCGGGTGGCTGTTGAGGATCTACCAGTGTTAAATTGCCTATTCCACCCAAGTTTACTACAGCCACGGGTGCAGATATCTTAGCATATCGCACCATCGCCCAATGGTAGATTGGGGCCAATGGTGCACCCTGCCCTCCACATACCACATCCTCAAGACGAAAATTCCAAACCACTGGCACACCCACCAATCTTGCCAATTCTGCACCATCACCCAACTGATGTGTGCGACCAAATTGCGGTTCATGAGCTAGAGTTTGCCCATGAAACCCAATCAAGTCCGCCTTGGGAAGCTGTTGCAGGGCTTTATAATGCACGTCCTTAACCAAAGTGGTAACGGCATCCAAGCCCGGGTCCAAAGGCCATTTTCCAAGAGCACTACGCAGTACCTCACGTTCCTCCGGCGTGTAGGGTTGATAGCATGAGGGGCCAAACTCCAGAATATCCATTCCATCGGTCAGCACGCAAGCTGCATCTACGCCGTCGAGTGAGGTACCAGACATCAAACCTGTCACCCAAATTGGCTTATTCTGACTCATGGTCTTCCCCTACATAAAGCCTTTCACTATACACTGAACTGAGGCCTTTCAAGGAACAAGAAATCAATGACATATCATCCAAAATCAGAGTTTATGGCAGTAATGATGCAACGTGGCTTTCTGGCTGATTGCACAGACTATCAAGGCCTCGACGATGCGCTTAGTAAAGGTGTAACTCCCGCATATATAGGCTTTGATGCTACGGCAAAATCTTTACATGTTGGTAGCTTAATCCAGATCATGATGTTGCGGTGGTTGCAAAAGACTGGACATAAACCGATTACATTGATGGGTGGCGGCACAACCAAAGTCGGTGACCCCTCCTTCAGAGCTGATGAAAGGCCGTTACTGACCGACAATCAGATTAATGATAACATAGCAGGAATAAAACGGGTTTTTGAAAATTATATAAACTATGATGATGAACCCAATGGCGCTTTGATGCTGAACAATTCAGAATGGTTGGATAACCTTAATTACCTCGAGTTTTTGCGTGATATTGGCCGCCATTTTTCTGTTAATAGGATGTTAAGCTTTGAATCCGTAAAATCACGCATTGATCGTGAGCAGTCCTTAAGCTTTCTTGAATTCAACTACATGATCCTTCAAGCATATGATTTTTTGGAGCTAAACCGGCGCTACGGTTGTCTGTTTCAGATGGGAGGTTCAGATCAATGGGGAAACATAGTTAACGGTATTGATCTCACCCGCCGAGTTTTGGACCACGAAATTTATGGGTTAACCTCACAATTGCTGACTACTTCGGACGGCAAAAAAATGGGGAAATCGCTGAATGGCGCAATTTGGCTGAATGCGGATATGTTATCACCATATGAGTTTTGGCAGTTTTGGCGCAACACGACAGATGAAGATACTGGACGGTTCCTTAAGCTCTATACCGAATTGCCAATCGAAGATTGTGACCTTCTTGGAGCGTTGCAAGGTTCCGACATCAACAGTGCTAAAATCATATTGGCCAATGAAGTCACCACACTGTTACATGGCGCTGAAGCCGCCAAAGCAGCAGAGGCCACAGCGCGAGCAGTGTTCGAGAATGGCGGGGTGGGCGATGATCTCCCTACCCTGAATCTCAGCACTCAAGATGTGGGAGACGGCATCTCTGTTGTCCAGCTTTTGATAAAATCTGGACTGGTAAATACCGGCAAAGAGGCAAAACGTTTAATTGCCGAAGATGGTGCAAAATTAAACGATGCGCCACTAAATGATGCAGGTTTAATATTGCAAGTTTCAGATTTTGAAAAGCCAATCAAGTTATCCAAGGGTAAAAAGAAACACACATTGGTACAGGTTACATGACATCGCGGACAGCAAAGACCTTCGCACCACCAGTAATGGAGGCCTATAGCTGGCTAATAGATAAAAACTTTTCTGACATTCCACTAATTAATGTCAGCCAAGCTGCACCTGTGGATCCGCCCCCTGCGCCAATGCTGTCCCATATGGCGGCAGTAATACAAGACGACGACACACATTTTTATGGGCCAGTACTCGGAATGCCTGCATTGCGCTCAGAAGTATCTAAACAATGGAGTACAGCCTATGCTGGGACTATTTTGCCCGCACAGGTTGGCATTACTTCAGGTTGTAACCAAGCATTTTCTGCAGCTATAGCGATGCTTTGTGATGAAAATGATGAGGTGTTGCTACCAGTACCCTTCTATTTCAATCATAAAATGTGGCTGGATATGTCGGGTGTAAAGGCAGTTGCTCTGCCGTGTAGTGGCGATATGGTTCCAAATCCTAACGATGCCAGCGCATTAATCACCCCTCGCACCCGAGCAATTATTTTGGTCACTCCGAATAACCCTTGCGGTGTGGAATATCCTCCTGAAGTGATTATGGCCTTCTATGAAATCGCGAAATTCCATGGTATAGCATTAATCATAGACGAAACTTATCGAGATTTTCATAGTCAACTCGGTGCCCCACACGCACTGTTTCAACAATCAGACTGGGACAATACCCTTGTACACCTTTATTCCTTTTCAAAAGCATATAGGCTTACAGGTCACCGTGTTGGCGCCATTGTGGCGGGTGAAGCACGCATGGCGGAGATTGAGAAGTTTCTCGACACCGTCTCCATCTGTGCCAACCAACTTGGTCAAAAAGCAGCACTCTGGGGCATGCAAAATCTTGAGGAATGGCTGGCTAATGAGCGTCACATAATATTAGCACGCCGTCAGGCAATTTTAGAGAATTTTCCCAATTTGGCCGCCAAAGGCTGGGAGATTCTGGGTTTAGGAGCATACTTTGCCTATTTAAAACATCCCTTCCCTATGGCTTCTGACTGTTTAACCAAAAAGCTGGTGGATGATGCCTCAGTCCTCGCACTGCCTGGCACCATGTTTGTACCACAAGGTAATGAAAGTGGTAAAAGTCAAATCCGAATTGCATTCGCAAATATAGATACTAGCGATATTGCGGTTTTATTTGATAGATTAGCAAGCGTAACCTACTAACCCGCTTGCTGCTTCGGACTTCTTGTCCTAAGCATTGGGAACTTAATTAAAGGGACAGCCCCAATGGCCACGAAAAAAAAATCAGGCGCAAGCAAATTTGCAGTATATGTTATTGTTGGTTTATTAATGTTTGGTATGATTGGGTTTGGAGCTGCGGGACTGAATGGCACCCAGCGAAACCTTGGGACAGTAGGCGAAAAAAACGTAACTATTAGTTCCTACAATAACGCCCTACAGAGTGAAGTCCGCCGTTTTCAAGAGCAAATTGGCAGAGTTTTAACACAGCAAGAAGTGCAGGCAATCGGCCTGGACCAGCAAGCTCTAAACCGAGTAATCAATACCCGTGCCTTGGATCAGCTCGTCACTGATTTGGGACTATCCGTAGGAGATGAACGAGTGCGGTCGCAGGTTATCGAAATTCCTGCGTTCCAAGGGTTAGATGGTCAATTTGATAGGCTTGCTTACACTGAGGCTTTAAAGCGCTACAACTTAAACGAGGTAGATTTTGAAACCTCGTTGCGTGAGGACACAATTAGGAATGCTGTACAGCAAGCAGTTTTGTCGAGCATTGAGATGCCTTCAGCCTATAGTCAGGCTATTGCGTCTTATATCTCCGAAACTCGGGATTTTTCTTGGGCTCGTTTGGAACAAGATGATTTGGTCACAGGCACCCCAGTTTTCACTGAGGCTGAATTAGTGAAATTTCACTTGGAAAACCCTGAGGAATTTACGACGCCAGCGGCAAAAACCATAACCTACATTTGGCTGACACCTACTATATTGGCAAAGGATATAGTTGTATCGGATGAAGCATTGCGCTCTGCTTATAACACAAGAATTGATGAGTTTATCCAGCAGCCCAGCCGTTTGGTTGAACGCTTGATCTTCTCCACACAAAAAGAAGCCCAAGACGCGATAGCAACCATAACTGAAGGTAAGGCTAGCTTTGATCAAATTGTGCAAAATCGTGGCTTAACATTACAAGATATTGATCTTGGCGAAGTAACAGAAATTTCCTTGGGCGCGGCAGGTCCATTGGTCTTTGGCTTGACCGAGCCCGGCATGGTTGGCCCAGCAGATACAGATTTGGGCCCAGCTATATTTCGAGTAAATGCTATTTTAGATGGTAATATCCAAACCTTCGAAATGGTCCAAGAACAGCTACTTAACGATGCAGCTATCGATATCGCAATTAATAACATTGCTGGAATATCAGAAGAAGTGGACGATCTGTTGGCAGGTGGTGCCACATTGGAAGATGTGGCAGCTGAAACACAGATGACATTGGGCAGCATAGATTGGCACATCGCTACTGAAGGTGGCATTTCAGATTATGAAGAATTTCAGACTGCAGCAGCCACTTTGACCACTGAAGATTTCCCAACTCTGGCAACTCTCAATAACAATGGTCTTTTTGCCATACGCTTTGAGACTGATGTACCAGCAGTATTTCAGAAACTTGAAATTGTTCGCGAAGATGTCATCACGGCTTGGCTTGCGAAAACTGTACAGCAACAGCTTGTAGCACTGGCCGCGGTCATCGCTCCGCAGGTTTCGATTGACGCACCTTTGGCAAGCTTTGGACTAGTCGAAAATACTGAAGATAATATGGCACGTAGTGCTTCAGTTGATGGCGCCCCGCCAGCATTAGTTTTCAAGGCCTTTGAAACGCCCGTAGGGACCGCCACAATATTGGAAAGCTCCTCAGACATAATCATATTAATTCCTCGAGCAGAACATGCAGCTGACTTAGATAACGATCAGGTTAAATCTATTCAAAAAATCCTTGGCAATCGGATTAATACAGCCTTGGCTCAAGATGTGTTTGAAGCATTCAGTAAAGCTTCTCGTGAAGCATTAGACGTTAACATCAACCCAACGACACTGCGCGCAGTCAATAGTAGTCTGTTGGCCGGTGGATAACCTGCATGAAAATCGTACCTTCCTTCGAGGACTTTGCCACAAAATATGAGGCTGGCGAACATCAACTAGTTTACTCACGGCTTGCTGCGGATCTAGATACGCCCGTTTCGGTAATGCTGAAGTTGTCCGGAGGTCAAAAAGATAGTTTTATTCTTGAGAGTGTAACCGGGGGCGAAATCCGAGGACGCTATTCTATTATTGGCATGAAACCAGATCTTGTTTGGCGGTGCCATGGTACCTCGAGCGAGATTAATCGTGAGTCTCGCTTTGATCCGAATAGTTTTACACCACTAGAGGGTAATCCTTTGGACAGCTTGCGTGCATTGATTGCTGAATGTCGGATAGATATGCCCGTAGACCTACCTGCGGCGGCAGCTGGTCTTTTTGGTTATCTTGGCTATGACATGATCCGGTTGGTGGAAGATCTGCCTAATATCAATCCAGATCCAATAGGCGTCCCCGATGCGGTTATGATGCGCCCTACTGTGGTAGCAGTATTGGATGGAGTAAAGGGCGAGGTCACAATAGTTTCGCCTGCATGGTTCAAATCAGGCCTTTCCACACGTGCCGCCTACGCGCAGTCTGCCGAACGAGTGATGGATGCGCTGCGTGATTTAGAACGGCCTGTAAGCACTGAACAACGCCATCTAAGCGGTTCCGACCATGTTGGCAAACCAGTATCAAACTTTACCAAACAGGGCTATCTGGCGGCTGTTGAAAAGGCCAAAGACTACATAAAAGCCGGTGATATTTTTCAAGTGGTCCCAGCACAGCGCTGGACGCAAGATTTCAACCTACCACCTTTTGCAATGTACCGAGCACTGAGGCGGGTGAACCCATCGCCTTTCATGTTTTTCATTAACTATGGGGGCTTTCAAATAATTGGTGCCAGCCCTGAAATTTTAGTGCGCTTGATGGATAATGAAATCACGATTCGCCCAATTGCTGGCACGCGCAAACGTGGCGGCACCCCAGAAGAAGATAAAGCGTTGGAACTGGAGCTGTTGGCTGATCCCAAAGAGCTGGCTGAGCATTTAATGCTACTAGATCTCGGACGCAATGATGTCGGCCGGGTTGCAAAAATTGGTACTGTACGGCCAACAGAAAAATTTACAGTCGAACGTTATAGTCATGTTATGCATATTGTCTCTAACGTAGTGGGTGAATTAGACCCACAGCATGACGCTGTTGCAGCTCTTTTAGCCGGTCTCCCCGCCGGCACGCTTTCAGGCGCACCAAAAGTAAGGGCTATGCAAATTATTGATGAGTTGGAGCCTGAAAAACGTGGTATTTACGGCGGTGGGTGCGGTTATTTTTCAGCCGGTGGCGATATGGATATATGTATAGCCCTTAGAACAGCTGTATTAAAAGACGGACGACTTTATTCTCAAGCTGGAGGCGGCATAGTCTATGACAGCGATCCCGAAGCCGAATATGAAGAAACTGTAAATAAAGCAAAAGCGGTATGGAGCGCTGCAGCAGATGCCGCCAATTTTTCTAATGCAAGGAATAACTAAATACCCAATAGTAGAACTTAAGCTTGTAAAATGGCTAACCATCATTCACATTCAGTATGTGGAATTTGTGGGGGGCCAAAGCTATGACTCTATCAAGACGTAACTTTATGAAAAATGCGGGTGGAGCCGCAGTGGCGAGCGGCGCGCTTTGGACGACACAGGTTGCACATTCACAAGCCTCTATCGGAGCGATGACCCTAGATGTAGTCAGCGATGGCTATTTGAGTTTGCCAGGGTCCTTCGCCTTTGGGCCAATGCCACAAGATGAACTGGCACCAATTTTAAATACCTACAACCAATCGATAAACAGTCTTAATCCACCGTGCAATATAACCCTATTGCGGGATGGCCATCGCAATATATTGTTTGATGTGGGCTCTGGGCCAAATTTCCAACCAACTGCCGGCCACTTAGTTGAATCCCTTTTTTTATTGGGATTGGAACCAGAAGATATAACTGACGTCGTCTTCACTCATGGTCACCCGGATCACCTTTGGGGACTATTAGATGATTTTGATGATCCAGTGTTCATCGAAGCTACCTATATGATCGGCAAAGTGGAGTGGGAATATTGGATGGACCCAAACACCGTAGATACAATCTCTAGTGATAGGACTATAATGGCTGTGGGAGCCAAACGGCGTTTGGAAGCCATTGAAGATAAAATTCATTTTTTCAACGATGGAGAAGAAATTTTTCCTAACGTCGCAGCGCGCGCAAGTTTTGGCCATACACCAGGACATATGGCCTTCGAAATTCGTTCTGGAAGCATGGCAACTATGGTAGTTGGGGACAGTATTGGCAATCACCATATCGCCTTGGCCCGACCGCAATGGGTGTCTGGCTCAGATCAAGATGGTGATCTTGGAGCAGCAACGCGAGTTAGACTACTTGATCAGTTAGCTTCTGAAAAAATATCATTAATCGGGTTTCACATAAATCAAGGCGGTATTGGATTTGTTGAAAAAACAGACGATGGCTACATTTTCATCCCAGAGATATAGAATGTTAAAAACTCTTCTCACCTGCTGCCTTTTGGCTACCCCTGCTCTCGCCAGTGAAAACATTCCCGATCAATACCCAAGTTCGATACTTTATTCGAAACCTGTTGAGTTTATCCCAAATGTGTTTTCCGCGATTGGGGCGACGGCACCATCTACCTATGATAATGCCGGCCACAATAATAACCTAAGTTTCATCGTCACCGGAAACGGTGTTGTTGTGATTAATGGCGGTGGCTCATATCTTTTGGCCAGTGCGCTACATGATGAAATCAAATTAGTGACAAATCAGGCAGTGCGTTTGGTATTGAATGAAAATGGGCAAGGCCATGCCATGTTGGGTAATTCATATTGGGCAGATCAAGGTGTTAAAACTGTCGCACACGTGGACGCCGCGGAGGAATTCAAACACCGCGGAGCACAAAATTTGAAGAGTGCAAAAAACCGTCTGCAGGAGCGTGCTGATGGGACCCGAACGGTTATGCCTGATGAAACCTTTGACGACGCCTATCGTGTTAGTTTTGGTAATATACATATAGAGGCTCTGCATTTGGGCCCATCACACAGCCCCGGTGATATAGTGATCTGGCTACCTGAACTAAGCTTGGTTATTGCTGGTGATATAGCCTTTCATGAACGACTTTTACCAATATTTGAGCATACTATTACTGCCGGCTGGCTAGATACTTGGGACACTGCGTTTGAAGCGCTGAGGGCTACTTACGTTATCCCTGGTCACGGACATCCCACCAATATGGCTCAGGTGCGGCGCTATACCAGGGATTACCTTGTCTATCTACGCGGCAAGATTGGTGCACATATTGTAAATGGTGGAGGCTTAGCGGAAGCTTATTATGTAGATCAAAGCCCATATGCACATTTAGATACGTTTAACGAATTAGCCACCCGCAACGCTGGCCGGGTGTTCGAGCAGATGGAATTTGAATGACCGTATCTGCGCAAAAGTGCTTAGGTAAAAGGTAGACACTTTATTGAGCCGCCATAGGTTTACGCGCCAATTCGCATTGCGTCCACAGATCACTTAACGCCAAAACTAAAGCGTCAATATCAGCGGCAGAATGCACTGGAGACGGCGTGATGCGCAGCCGTTCAGTCCCACGCGGAACAGTGGGGTAGTTAATAGGTTGGATATAAATTCCATAGTCCTTCATCAAGATATCAGAGATATATTTACACTTCATAGCATCTCCTACGATAACTGGGATGATATGCCCAGCATTTGTAGTATGCGGAATACCAATTTCATCAAAGCGAGCCCGCACCTCGGCGACACGCTCTTTATGAATTTTCCGCTCAATTTGACTATGCTTGAGGTGTCGCACCGAGGCCACTGCACCCGCAACAACTGCAGGAGGCAGCGCTGTCGTAAAAATAAATCCACTGGCAAAGCTGCGCACAAAATCACAAAGCTCAGTAGTGGCTGCAATATAGCCGCCAACTACGCCGACCGCTTTACCCAACGTACCCTCTATCACAGTAAGGCGTTGCATCAGCCCCTCTTGCTCAGCAATGCCACCTCCGCACGGCCCATACAGACCTACTGCATGAACTTCATCAAGATAAGTCATCGCATTGTATTTCTCGGCTAAATCGCAAATCGCTGCTATGGGTGCGACATCACCATCCATAGAATATACGCTCTCAAAGGCAATTAGCTTTGGCCGGTCTAGAGGTTGTGCAGCTAATTTGGCCTCAAGATCCGCAAGGTCATTGTGATTCCATATCTGACGTTCAGCCTTAGAGTGGCGAATGCCTTCAATCATGGAGGCGTGGTTTAGTGCGTCTGATAGGACCAAACAATCAGGAATGCGCCCCGCTAACGTGCCCAGAGCGGCCCAATTGGAGACATATCCTGAAGTAAACAATAGCGCCGCTTGTTTGTTGTGCCAATCCGCAAGTTCTTGCTCCAATTGCACATGATAATGAGTGGTGCCAGAAATGTTACGTGTCCCACCTGCACCTGCACCACTGTTGTCGATTGCCGCATGCATAGCATTTAAAACGTCTGGGTGTTGCCCCATTCCAAGGTAATCGTTCGAGCACCAAATAGTCACTTCCTTAGTATCGTTAGCCCGCGATGTTGCTTTTGGAAAACTACCGTTGTGGCGCTCCAAGTTGGCAAATACACGATATTCACCGCTCTCGCGCAATATGTCGAGTGAAGATTTGAAAAATTCCTGATAGTTCATACTAGTCCCCAACCGCTTTTTGTACTATACTCTCGAGCATGGCTTGAACATATTTCATTACTCCATCAGGGTATTTGCGGTAGCCTATCACAACTTTTCCCTCTTGATCAGCAACAAATATAGAATAGGGGCAATGTGCAATATTCATTGGATTAGCCTCCATAACCATGCGCGAGACTACTGCAGAGCAAAACAAAAATACGTCTGCAGCATCAAATATAATCACATCACTACCAAGACCAGGACCGGTACGGCTAAGCATATCGCCAGTATGGCTAATGTAATCAATCACCAAACCCGCATCTAAAATAGCATTTTCAACATTAAAGGTTGCGTCGTCAAAGTCCCCCTCAAATGGGTAAACCACAGCAAAGTCATCAGCCATCACCACGGAGCAAATAAGGAAGGATAAGCTAAACCCAGCAAGCGTTTTAGTTATCATCCTTTAATCTCCTTTATCTAGTATTCACTAGTTTTTATTAGTAATGCAGTTAATCTCTCATGTAGTGGTAACCTAATAGTTTCTTTATTTCTCAAAACTTAACCCGGTTCTTATGATGTTTCCTGAACACCGATCTTATAACCGGTGTTTAGTAACTTTCCGCCCTTCCTATCTTGAGAAGGTTTTCAAATATTCGATAACTGCAATTTGATCCACTTCCTTTCGTAGGCCTCCAAATGACATCTTTGTACCTTTCAGATAGGTCTTGGGCTTAGCCAAGAAAGCAACAAGTTCCTCACTAGTCCAAATTAATCCACCCTCAGCCACAGCTTTCATCGCTCTAGAATAGCGAAACCCCTCAACGGAACCTGCAGCGTAGTTCAACACACCGTTTAAAATAGGACCAGATTTATTTTTAGCGCGATCACCAACTTGGTGACAAGATTTGCATTTCTTAAACACTTTTTCACCATCGGCAACTAATTTGAGATCGAGCGTAGGACTTTCAACCTCAGGTTCTAAAACCTCCTCCACCACACCTGCAACTACATCTGTTGTAAAAACACCAACCTGATCTGGTGTCACATCTAGAACCAAAGCGCGCATGGTAATCTCAACCGTATCCTTGCAATTTTTCATACAAGGCACGTCAGACCAAATCGCATATTCCGTCGTTTCCCTGTCATCCACCACAAACCCCTTGGCGTTTGGCATTTCAAATGCTAAAAAATTTTCATCTGACAACACAAAATCATCTTCAATCAAGTCGTTCGAATATAAGATATAAGCAACAATCGCGTAAACTTCATCATCGGTTAGGCTACCCGCATTTCCATAGGGCATGGAGCGCTTAATATAGTCATAAGCCGTGGTCAAATATGGCCAGTAGGAGCCAACTGTTTTCAGAGGGTCTTCGTGGTCAAGAGTGTCAACACCACCGGCCAGTTTTGGCCAATTGTCGATACCCTCCGCAAAATCGCCATGGCACGCTGCACATTTTTCAGAAAATATTTCTTCTCCAACTAGGGCATCACCAGAACCAGAAGGAAGCCCCTCACCCAAAGCGTTAATATCCAGGTCCCATGCGGCAACTTCTGCCGGCAGAGCAGCACGTCCAAGACCCAGCTTGTCAGCTAAGGTAGGGTCCGCAACGGCACAAACTACGAATGCAAATACTATTGTTTTAAGATACTTCGACATTTTCGGCCTCCCCATTTTCTCGAACCCACCAGGTTTGGATGCAATTATTATGATAAATAGAATTAAGCCCACGGACGTCGCGCAGTTGGGTTTTGGTTGGCTGCACATAGCCATTTTCATCCATTGCTCGCGACTGCAGTAGCATTTCAGAGCCATCCCAATTAATATCAAGATAGAAACGTGTCAAAGCCATTCTCTCGCCCGGTTTAGCAAGGCGAGCAGTTTCCCAAGTCTTGCCACCATCTTTCGACACATCGACACGGGTAATCCTACCATGACCCGACCACGCAAGCCCAGTTACAACTAAAGGTCCAGAACCATGTCTAATGGGCGCTTGAGGACTTGGTGATGTCACAACAGATTTTGCGTCCATCGCCCATGTCCACTTCCGGCTGACACCGTCAGATAAAGTATCGGTATATTTAGATGTTTCTTCCCGCGATTCCACTGGAGAATTAGTAACCTCAATACGGCGAATCCATTTAACCCACATATTACCTTCCCAGCCTGGAACTACCAAGCGCACAGGATAGCCATGCTCTTTACGCAGCGCTTCACCATTGGCTTTGAAGGCGACCAAAACATCGTCCAAGGCTTTGTCCATTGGTATCGACCGGCCATTAGACGAAGCATCCGCTCCCTCCACAAATACCCATTTACCAGTAGTGTCATAGCCCGCTTCTTCCAACAAAAGCCGCAAAGGCACGCCAGTATATTCCATATTGTGTATCATGCCATGAGTGAATTGGACCCCATTCAGCTGAGCTCCAGCCCATTCCATACCAGTATTAGCGGCACACTCACAAAAATAAATATGATTTTCACGTGGAAATCTTTCGAGATCCTCATAAGTAAAGACTAATGGAGTATCAACCAAGCCATTGATCATAAGCCTATAATTTTTTTTTGAAAGATCAATAGCCCCAGAGTGATGCCTTTCAAACGCGCATCCTTGAGGAGTAATCGTGCCATCCAAAGCATGGATAGGCGTGAAGTTAATCGAACTCACCTGATCAGCGGTCAGCCATTCCACGTTGCGCCGAACTACTCCGCCCTCATACTTAATTGGTAAACCATACGGCGTGGCGTCCACACCGTCGCCAAAACTTTGCACCCATTCCTGCGGTTCAGTTATCAACGGATCCGCAGTTTGCGCTCGCACTGAGCCAGAGGCCATAGCTCCCACACCAACAACCACAGAGCCACTTAGAAAGGAACGCCGGGATTGTTTAAATGGATTGTTCTTCGACATATAAATTTCTTTCAATAATTTGGAAAAATTTAGGCTCCAATAACCTCAACACTGTTGTTGGGATCTAAAGATATTGTACCTTGCTTGCGAATATGATTTTCAACCACATCCCAAATTTTAGGCCCCTCAGTACCCTCGTTCACACTTGCCCATCCGGCTACATTGTACGTTTTGGCCGGATCAATTTTATCACCAGTTTTCAATAATGTCATTTCGGTGATGCGCTGGCCCTGGGGCTTATTAATATCAATGCGGTACCCCAGACCACCGACCCTGACCATATCACCGCCCTGCTGGTAATACGGATCTGGATTGAACAGATTATCTGCTACATCTTCCAAAATAATATGCAGAAATTCACCAGTCATTTCAGTTTTGTAGGCTTCACCATAAGACATAGAGGTCACATTCCAAATATCTTCACGAGTAATGTCTTGCCCAGGTAAAATTGACGGCCCCCAACGCACCCCCGGCGACAAAGCGATGTCAGCTTCACGTTCTTCAATCAGTGCATTACAGATCAGATCATCCCACGTACCATTGAAATTACCCCGACGATATAGAGTTTGGTCGTCGGAAGTTTGACCAATAACCTCGTTTAATTGCTTTGCAAATGGTGAACGCTGTGCATCTATAATTTTTGTCATTTCAGCATCAGGTGTAATCACATCTGAGAAGATTGGAATTAACTTATGTCGAAAACCCATCATCTGGCCAGACCGCACATCGAGGTCTACCCTACTGACAAACTTACCATTAGACCCTGAGGCCACGATAATTGTCTTTCCGATCAAAACAGGTTCAGGCAAAGCGTCGTGGGTATGGCCAGAAAGAATTACATCAATTCCCTTCACAATACCGGCCATTTGTTTGTCTACATCAAAACCATTATGGCTAAGGCAAACAACCAATTCGGCCCCTTGCGCCCGCACTTCATTTACCATCACCTGCATATTCTCATCTCGGATACCAAAGGAATACTCAGGAAACATCCATCCAGGATTAGCGATGGGCATATAAGGAAAAGCCTGACCTATCACAGCGACTTTTACGCCACCCGTGTCGAAGAACTTATACGGAGGGAACAAATCTGCAGGTTCATCCCATTCACTGTCAAAAATATTTTGTCCCAAAGCCGCAAATGGTAATTTTTCGATAATTTCAGTGACACGATCACTGCCCAGGGTAAATTCCCAGTGAAACGTCATTGCGTCAGGGCGCAAGGTATTCATCACATTAACCATGTCCTGACCTGCAGTATGGTGACAAGTATAGCTGCCATGCCAAGTATCACCACCGTCAAGCAACAGCGCATCAGGCCTATCAGAGCGGATGTGATTAATCACTGTGGCCACTCGGTCTAGCCCGCCAACACGTCCGTAACCCTGTGCCAAAGCAGTAAAGTCATTATAGCTGAGAGCGTAGGCCGACGCACTCCCATCATCTATGCCATATAACTTTCGAAAATCAGAGCCTGTGACATGAGGCACCTGTCCACGGTTATCACCCACACCAATATTAATTTCAGGTTCACGAAAAAATATTGGCTTTAATTGTGCATGTATATCGGTGACGTGAATTAATGATACATTTCCATATGTGTCAAACTCTAGCAATTTACTTTGCGTTAAAGATTGCTGCGCCGCAAGCCTACCCCAATTACCGAATCCAGACCCACCGTAAAGCGCAGCAGCGGCCATACTTGTTTGCAAAAAATCACGACGAGATATCATTTATAATCCTAACAACCGCACCATATATGCACGATACTGAATTTGTTATCATAAAAAAAACCCACGCCCAATATTGAACGCAGGTTTAAATTTTGATTACTTAGTTGCGGACTGAAGGTGTCTCAACTGACAGGCCGTTACCCCGAGATGCGAGATAAAGTTCCAAAGCCTTGAATTCATCACCACCCACCTTGAAAGGCGTTGCACGAATGTTTTTCATACAACCCTTAAAACGTGCATGGGCCGAATTCAGTTTTGCATTTTTTAAACGATAAGTTGGAAAGCCGTTTATTTGACCTTGGCTCAAATGATCAGCACGGATCATAGTGCCATAGTTGTCTTCATGGCAATTTGAACAAGACATATCCAATTGACCCACACGCTGATAGTAAAGTTCTTTACCACGCTCAAAAAACGGAGCCGCGTCGCCATCAACTGCCACGTCTACTGTCATACCGCGCGATTGCAAACCAATCAGAGCCGTTACAGCAGTCATTTGACCACCAGTATACTTCCAGGGCTCCGCTCCCATACGCTCAGTTCGGCAATCGTTAACCAAGTTTTCCATTGTTACCAGAGTACCATCTTCAACCCGAGGCATTGACGGACGCAGGCCCGCAAAATCTTCCACATCCTCGTGGCAGCTTGCACAAGCTTTCCCTTCAGTACCATCAACTTTTTCAAATAGATCGATACCTTGATCAACAAAAACAAAGGCGGGGTTATCAAAATCATCCATTTGTAGTGCGCGAGTTTCAAGCTTTCGAAATAACCAGCCAGAATACACTTTATCTAGGTTCTCGGCAAAAGCCGGAGCAGTTGCACTTGTCAAAATGGTCTCACCCTCAACAGCCAAAGTTGCATTTTCTTGAGCAGATGCGCCTAATGCCGATAATGCGACAAACGCCGCGCTAGTTAGTAAAATCTTGAATTCCATTTCCAGTCCTCCCGAGACCAAACGCTTTAGGCTATTTTTATCTTTTTTGATGTCTCATAGACAGAACCGTCATCGTCATACCAAGTGAAATTAAACTCACCGGCCTCTGGAACCATTGCATCAAATTGGAAATAGGGGTTTGTTGAAATCGCTGGCTGTAATGTGACGTCAATCACATTTTGACCATTAAAGTCTGCAACAAACCTATTGATGATGGATCGTGGAATAACATTTCCGTCACCATCCTTACGCACACCAGATTCCATTTTGTGGCTGATTAGAGTTTTAATCGTAATTACTTCACCAGCAGCCGCCGTCTTTGGGACCTTTACGCGAGGTTTAACACCTTTCGCCATCAGTACTTCTCCTTATCCGCTTATTTTAGCCGCCGCAGCCGCCGATTGTTACTTTTACTGTCGCACCAGCTCTATAGAAAGTGCCATCTTCCATTTTAGCGATGGCGACCACGTCTTGCGTTTTTGATAAACGGATCCGTGTAGAGCCTCGGCGCGCACCGGCCAAAGGACCAAAGTTGAATGTGGCCACAGATGGAGTTGGATTACCTGTTGCCAACAGCATAATAGATACAGCACCAGGAGCAGAAACGGCGACAGGAACCGTATTGCCGTTTTCAGCAATTTCAGGCGCCGTTAGGTCGATACCACCCTCAGTTACGTCGGCGCCACCTGTGAATGCGGCAATTGCATCATCTGTCTTTGAAGCAAAGGCTGGCATACCAGTAAACGTTGCAACCGCGAATGCGCCTGAACCGAGGGCCAATATATTTCGTCTAGTGAAGTCCATTTTTTATCTCCCTGATCTGCTACAGATCTTTAATCTTTAAGGGTCAAAAGATATGCAACCACATCTTCAACTTGCTGAGCTGTCAAAATTGATTTGCCATCAAATTTTTTCAAAGGACGTTCATAACCACTGTCAACGTAAAACGCAGGCATAATTGTTCCGTCAAACATCATCTTTGCATTAGTCACAATGCCGCGCAATTCAGCTTCTTCCCAACGACTGCCCACACCGGAAAGTGGGGGGCCAACTTCACCATGAAATTGCTCCCCGGGCATATCGTCATTCATGTGACAAGCGAGGCAATTACCCTGTTTGCGATTTTTAAAGGTGTTGCGGCCTGCGGCTGCGTCACCAGATGCGCCAACAAGTGATACCATAACCGCACCATCATTGAACGTTACATCGCTTGGCGCGGTTTCCGCAAAAGCGGTTGTCACACTCAACACCGATACCGCGGTGATCATAAGTATATTTTTCATGCGTCCTCCCGAAACACTTTAGTATTGAATGTACGGTAGTCTACAATTATCTCATCAAGCAACAATAAATTCAAAATAATGAATTTATTATTTGAATTTTTCATTTAATAACTCTCAACCCCGCTCTGCAAATTTGCGAGCATGGTATTTTTGGAAGCTCTCATCGCCGTCATAACCGAACTGAACTATCCAGGTCAGCATGTTATAGGTAGTATGTAAACCAAAAGCCCCAGGCATGGTCGCAACAGCTGCCTGCGCGGCAGACCGATCGCCCGAGACCGTGACAGGAAAAAATAAAATAGTTGGTGTGAATAAAGAGCCCCAACGGCGAACCATGTCTTTCTCCGGCAGAGATATACCATCAAAATCTGTCACTTCGACATTACCGAACATATTGATCTGCAATACGAAAAAATTATCCTCTATATAATCTGCAACCTTTGGAACAGAGAAAACAGTTTCATGCATCTTCCTGCAGTAGATGCATCCACGTTGCTCAATAATCACCATAAACCGCTTGCCTTCAGTATTGGCGTCAGCCAAATCCTCCGATAAATCTTTGAAGGTTTCACGCATCCAAGATGCTTTGTGAAGACCATCATCGCCAATTTCAGCTGAAGCCAAAGTGCCACTAATCAAAACCACGGCAAGCACAATCATAAATTGCTTCATTGTTTTTCCTCCCATCAACCTAAAACACCAAAGTTAGGTAACAGTTCCAACATCCACTGGGCTATGTAATTCATGGAATTAGTGGCTATCAACAGTCCAAACAGAATCAAAAATATGCCCATTACTTTCTCAACAATACCAAGGTAGTGTCTAAACTTGACAATCCAACGCATAAAGGGCCCAATAAAAAAAGCTGCCGCAACGAAGGGTAATGTCATTCCTGAGCCATAGGTTAACAGCAGCAGAGCCCCGTCTAGTGAAGTCTCAGCACCAGCAGCCATAAATAGTATTGCAGCCAGCACCGGACCCACACAAGGCGTCCAGCCGAATGCAAAGGCAAGTCCAACAACGTAGGACCCTAAAAAGTTCAACTTTGACATTTTTCCTGTATCGAAACTCAGCTGACGATAGAGCAGCGCAATTTTAATTACGCCAAGAAAATGTAATCCCATTACTATGATTATCGCTGCTGCAAACCAGCGGAGGATGTCGAAATACTCTCGTACTACCTGGCCGAAGGTCGTGGCCGCAGCACCAAGCCCCATAAAAATAGTTATCACACCAGCAGCAAAAAATATCGCCGCAAGGACGGCTCGCCGCCGCGTGGTTCCAACAATCAACGCATCACTGTTAATATTATGCATGCCCACCCCAGCCAAATAGCTCAGGTAAAACGGAACTATTGGCAGAATACAGGGGGATGCAAATGAAAGTAGCCCCGCAAAGAATGCCGAAATAATTGAAATATCGAACACGTACGTACAACCTATATTGTAATTAACCTAATTCACATTACAATTCATGAATACGAAAGGTCAATTTACAAATGTGGATTAAAGCAACAGCATTGTTTCTTTTTCTTCTGCCCCTCCCTAGCCTGGCAGAAACGCGCCTTATCATGGTTGAGGAGGTTGGTTGCGTATGGTGCGCGCGCTGGAATGAGCAGATTGCTCCTATCTACCCCAAAACACCTGAAGGGCGAACGGC